>Ga0214917_10000058_pt1 | contig 123735 bp, 120 predicted proteins | sample LL_1208_BB_MetaG_FD_177983 | JGI IMG/M metagenome (GOLD analysis project Ga0214917, IMG submission 177983) | Freshwater microbial communities from Lake Lanier, Atlanta, Georgia, United States - LL_1208_BB | ecosystem: Environmental > Aquatic > Freshwater > Lake | place: USA: Georgia...
GTTCAAGGCATGTTATATAATGGTCTTGTACAACCAAACTATCCATCTATCTCAGGAAGACCTACTAATATGTTAGGACATCTTCTAGAGAAATATCAGTACGTTGAACCTAACTATCCGTTAATTGCTGAAGCTTTATGGCTTTTAGCAGATCCAGATAGTTATAGAGCTAAAGTAAAAGAACAGGGTAAATCTGAAGCTGTAGAAAAGACAGTTCGTCAATTAAAGACAGAACAAGCTAAAATGCAGACAAGTGCCCCTGTTGTTGAAAAAGAAGAAACAGTACAAAGAAGAATCCCACGTGGTGGTAACTTCTTTAAACGATAAATGATAACCCTTTTAATTAAATAAATAAGTAAATGGCAACTCCAGTTTTAAACAATGGTATATTTCTACGAGATACCAATTATGCGGCTAGTTCGCACGTAGATTCATACCACCTGGTTAACATGCTGAAGAATGCGGAGCCGATGGACCTTGGACCAGTTGACCTTTGGGCAATGGCACAAAAGGTTGAGATGCCGCTTTATCAGATGTCTTCCTTTGGTGGTAAGAATGTAATTAATGTAGACAATGCACGTGGTGAATACAAGTGGCAGACTCCTGTAGTTCAGGATCTTCCTTATATTGTAGATTCACAAGCTGCAGGTATTGTAGGTCTTGATGGTACTACTTTCCAGATCAAATTGTCACGCAGAGAATTTGGTCATGGTGATATCATCACTTACGATAAGTATAACGGATTTGAAATGTATGTTACTGCAGATGATATCCTTCCTCTTGGTGACGGTTTCTTGTACACTGTACAACTCGTAAACAATGATACTGGTAACGGTATTGATGCTGATCAGTATCTTGTATCTGGTACCAAAATCTTCCGTAAAGGTTCTGCTCGTGGTGAATATGGAGAAAGATTCTCTGATATCATCACAGCTACTGGCTTCCGTGAATTCTACAACTTTGTAGGTGGTGCAGAAGCACACGTACACTACTCTATTTCTAGCCGTGCTGATCTTATGATCAAGGGTGGTTTGAATGCAGATGGTACTGTACCTGTAACTGAAATCTGGAGAAACTTTGATAAGAACATTGATCCTGCTGTAGCTAACTTGGATACCATGGTTAGCCGTATGGGTAAGGATTATGTTAAACGTGCTATGTCTAACGGTTCTCTTAGCCGTACCTTCTTGACTACTTTGGAAGCTGCACACTTGACTAAAGTTGCAAATGACATTGAAACCTACTTGATGTGGGGACAAGGAGGTAGAGTACGTCAGGATGGTCCAGATGATATCCGTCTGTCAGTTGGTCTCTGGAAGCAGCTTGATAACTCATTCAAGCGTGTATACAACAAGTCTGGCTTTAGCTTGGATTTGTTCCGTTCTGAAATTTATAATTTCTATGCTGGTAAGGTTGAATTCAAGGGTCCAGATCCTAAGCGTCAACTGATTGTACAAACTGGTATGGGAGGTATGAGAATGGTAAATGAAGCAATCCGTAGAGAGGCTGTAGCTTCAGGTCTTGTAATCCAAGCTGCATCTGATGCAGGTATTGGTGCAGTATCTGGTCAAAGCATGGACTTGAACTTTGGATTTGCATTCACATCATATGTGATTCCATTCTTGGCAAACGTGAAGTTTGTATTGAATCCTGCATTTGATAACTTGCATACTAATGACATTGAAAACCCAATCATTGATGGTTTTCCATTATCATCTTATAGCTTCATCATTTTTGATATCACTGACAACACCAATGATAACATCTTCTTGTTAAAGTTGTCTTGGGATAATCAATTGAAGTGGTGGTATCAAAATGGTACTATGGACTACATGGGTCGTACCCAAGGATTCCAGTCTTCTGGTCAATTCAACGGTTACCGTGTATTCATGACCCAAACTATGCCTGCAATCTGGGTAAAAGACCCAACCAAGGTATTGAAGATTGTTATGAGAAACCCTGTAACAGGTGGTTCGTTCTAATCATAATTTGTAATCATGTAAAGGGGGAGGGAAACCTCCCCTTTTATATAAAATTTAAAAACATGGGAATTTATAATAGACTTAAAACACAAGTTTGGCAAAGACTTGGTGACAGCCTTAATACAGTAGGTCCTCTTATTGGAACTACTGATCCTGATTTTACTCCACCTGCAGCTGGTATTATTTATGTTAATACTGCAGCACCATCAATTTGGATTTCTTCAAATACTTTGGATCCAAACTGCTGGAGACTTATCTGGTATTAAAAAATAATTTAAAAGGGGGAGGATAATTACTCCCCTTTTTATACTTTTATCATAAATTTATTAAACCAACAAAAATGAGTTTTACATTAATTGAACAGAACCCTGCAATTAAAAAAGGGCCAATTGCTATTAAACCGTACTTCAATAGCAATGTACAAAACATGGGATTAGAGAAGTACGGATTATCATTGTATGATGGTGTACATCATGAGGAACAATTAGCTTGTGTTGAATTGAATGGTATCAGTAGATACCTTACTGGATTGAATGAATTTGCACCAGATGTAAAGATGCTTCCAGATCCAGAACAACGTGAGGCTAAGATTAGAGAGATTAGAAATACAGTTTGTCAACTTGAGAAAGAACTTGCGGCAAACGTTATTAATCCCGATGATCCAGAATTTTGGAATAAGGTTAAATTACTAAGACCTGATAATCATGAGTTTTGGAGTAAGATAACACTTCGTTGTGGTAATGAACCATTGTTTTTAGATCCAGCAAAGGATCCATATGATTTAATTAAATTATATGCTATTCAGGCTGGTGGCTTTTCTATAATAGCAAAAAGCTATGAGGAGGCTAGAACTAAACAAAAACCACCGAAGTTTTATTTAGACAAGTACGAAGATACTGTGTCTACTAAAACAGAAAGTAAGAAGCTTCGTAACAAAGCATTGTCTGAGTTGCAGAAGTTATTTGATAAGAATACAAATAAACTGCTTTACATCGCTAAAGTAGTTGATGTAAGTAGTGTTCAGTACAAGAAATCTACACCAACAGATGTATTGTATGATAACATGGATACGTTCATTAATGGTAACGGTACCGAGAAGAATGCAAACAGAGCAGCACAAATGTTCTTAGATGCAGCTAATCAGGACATGGAATCATTAAAACTGCGATCTATAGTTAAAGACTCTACTTACTATAAGTTGATTGCTACTAAATCAGATGGATTTATCTATGAAGTAGCATCAGGTGCTATGATGGGTAGAACCCCTTCAGAAGTTGTTGAATATCTTAAGAATCCTCTAAATGAAGAAATTCTTGTGAATTTGACAAAAAAAGTTGAGAAGTATTGGAATCAATAAGTATATTAATAATATAAACTATTTGTAAAATGAAAAAGACAAAGAAAATGATGACTAGCGGCATGAGCAATAAAAATGCAAAAGCTGTTGCCCAAAAAGTACCAGGTTCTAAAGGTGTTACTCCTGGTGTAAATCCTAAAGTTTCTGCTACGCCTACCAAATCATATGGTGGTAAAATGAAGATGGGAGGCAAAATGGGTTATGGTGGTATGAAGAAAAAAGCTTGCTAATGAATAACCTGCTTTCCAAAGAGGAAAAAAACAAAATGGTTTCTTACGAGAAACCTCAAGGAAAGAATAACAAGTCCCCCTATAAAAATGGGGGGCCTGTTAAAACCCTTAAAAAATGTGCCTGTGGCTGCTAAGAAGCAAATGATAAAACGCAAGGATGGATCCTACAGTCAACGAGGACTGTGGGACATATCTTAGATACTATTATGCTATCTTTAACTAAAGAACAGTCAATAAAATACATGACTAATAAAAGTCGTGAAGGAGTTATTTACAAAATAGTAAATTTAATTAATAATGATTTTTACATAGGAAGTACTCAAAATTTTATTAAAAGATACTATACTCATATTAATCACATAAGAACTAATAAACAGTCTTGTGTTTTGTTAATTAGGGCTATTAATAAATACGGAGAGGAAAACTTTAAATTAGAAATTATTGAAGAATGTTTACCGGATCAAATACTTGTTCGAGAACAATATTATTTAGACACCTTGCGCCCTAACTATAACACGGCAAAAGTTGCAGGTAGTAATATTGGGATAAAAAGAAGCAAAGAAGTCAAAGAAAAAAAATCCGCACAACAAAAGAAAAATTGGCAAAATAAAGAATACAAAGAAAAACATTTAGAGCTGTTATCTAAAAATTGGAAATCTGGAGAACAGCATAAAATGGCAAAATTGACTGAGATAAAAGTAATTGAAATAAAATTTAATTTAAAATTAGGTCATACACCAAAACAAGTTTCGGATATGCTAGGCGTTAGTTATCACTCGGTAAAAGATATTTCTAGAAACAAAACTTGGAAAAATATAATCGTATGAAAAAGAAATTAAATAAATTAGGCGTAGAAAATTCTTTGTGGAATAACATCCGTGCTAATAAAGGTTCTGGTAAGAAACCTACTGCTGAAATGCTTAAGCAAGAAAAGAAGATTAAAGCTAAAACTAAAAAGTAATGGCAAAGTCACCGGCTTGGCAAAGAAAAGAAGGTAAGTCACCATCTGGAGGACTTAATGCTAAGGGACGTGCTTCATTAAAAGCAGCAGGTCATGATATTAAAGCACCTCAACCTGAAGGTGGTCCTAGAAAGAAATCTTTTTGTGCTAGAATGTCTGGTATGAAAAAGAAACTAACTTCTAGCAAAACAGCTAATGATCCTAATAGCAGGATCAATAAGTCCTTGCGTAAATGGAAATGTTAAATCAATTACTATAATGGCAAAGAAAATTAAAAAATATCAGGGCGATAAAGCAAGTAGTCAAGTTACTAAAACTAGCTCTAATTCAACATCAAAAAGTATTGATTCTAAGTTTTACATTGATCCTAAAAAAGTAGGCGCTAAAGTAAATGTTGATCCTAAATTTTATATTGACCCTAAAAAGGTAGGTGCTAAACCTACAAATGATAAGGGTTTTTATAAGGATGTTCCCAAGAAAAAACCAGGCGGACAACTTAAAACAGTTGATGCCTCTAAAAATCCTGGTCTTGCTCAACTTCCTAAACCAGTAAGGAATAATATGGGGTATGCTAAAAAAGGTGGTACTATTAAAAAGAAAAAATAATGGCTGAAAAGAAAGATAAAAAATGGATTCAGAAGGCAATTAATCCTAAGCATAAAGGATATTGTACTCCCATGACTAAGTCTACCTGTACTCCAAAAAGAAAGGCGTTAGCAATGACCCTTAAAAAAATGGCCAAGAATAAATGAATAACACTACTCTACAATTAAAGATTAAGCAGCGACTTAATAAGTTAGCTAGTAATGATTATGACAACATTGAATGTTGGCAGATTGTAGAGGCATTTAATAAGGCACAAATTCATTGGGTTAGAAGACAAATCATTGGTCTTAATGCAGAAAGACAAGGGGATGAGCAAACAACAAGAAAGATTGATGATTTGCAAAACCTGTTAAAAGAAATATCTTTTCCAGTAATCCCTAAGAATTTATATGTAGAATCTGGACCATTACCGTCAGACTACCTACAGTATAAAAGAATAAGCGCCGATGCAAAAAAAGAATGCTGCACAAATCCAGCTGATTTAGCAGTAATTTTTATTGCTGAAGAACAGAATGTACCATTACTATTACAAAACACATTGAAGAAACCAAGTTTTGAATGGGGTGAAACATTCTGTACAATAGTTGGTGACAAGATTAGAATTTATACAAATAATGAATTTGATGTTGTCAATCCATATCTCATGTATTACAGAGAACCTGTAAAACTTCAAATAGCCGGTTGTGTTGATCCATATACATTAGCAACATCTACAACGGATGTTATTTGTGAGTTCCAGGATAATATTACAGAAATTCTGATTGATGATACTGTAAAAATTCTAGCTGGAGATATTGAATCAATGAACCAGTATACAATAGCTAATAACTCGTCAGAATCAAATACATAATGAATAACGTTCTTCAAAGATCCTTGAAAGGATCAACAACAGCAGCATCACCTGCAATAAAACCTTCTAAAAATGATATGGGTGTATTAGTATCTGAATTTTTAGAGTCTGTAACTATTGTGCACAAAGCACATCTGAAAATTACTGGTCCTGGTTCATTTGCTGCTCATACTGCAATGGGTGCTTTCTATGATGAGATTGGTGATCTTGTTGATGGTATTGCTGAGGCATACCAAGGATTGACAGAATCTCTTCTTGATATTCCTGCTACACAACCTGTTTCATTTACAAGTGCTGCCGATTGTGTTACATACCTTAATGGTTTGTATGAAAAAGTAAATGCTGTACAGGCAAGTTGCTCATACTCTGAAATTAATAATGAATTAGATAACGTCAAAACTCTTATTAATAGTACTAAGTATAAGCTTATTTTCTTAAAATAATTTGGAACTTCATATAGAATTATCTATATTAAGTATATATATTTATTAACTTTTAAATTTTTTATAACATGTCTTATTTTAATCATGCCTTTCAAAAAGCATTTGTAGGTACTGAGGGATTCACTGCCCTTGGTGGTGGTGTACTTGGTACTGCTGGTAATATTCTTGCCACTGGTCAATTTGCTTTTGTTGATCCAAATACTTGGACAGTAAGACCAACTACTTTTTCTGGTGAAGCTTGTCCTTTAGTTCTTGCTGCTGGTTCATTGTATCAGAATGACAAAATTGGTAAGTTCCACGGTGGCTACCAAGAGTCTAACAAATCTAAAACGATTAATCCTAAGTATATCTCAAGATTTTATCGTGTAGATTCTTGTAATCCTCAGAATGCACAAGTAACTGTGGGTGTTAACAACACTACTGATCTTGAAGCACAACCTACTTGTATCAAGCCATTCTATTGCGGCGAAACCTATTACCTCCGTTTGGATATTAAAGGTTCACCAGTACTTCGTACCCTCAGCCGTAATACTTACTATACTGCTGATGCTTATACTGGTTGCTGCCCTGCAGATGCTATTGCACCTGTAGCAGTTAATCCTTTGATTGTATATGCTAACTGGGCAAATAACTTCTTGAGAAGTCCTCTGATCAAGCCATTTGTAAACATTCAGATTACTTACTCTACAGATGCTGGTGCTACATGGTCACAACTTGCTCCAAGTGATGCATATGTAGATAATGGTGAACCTGTACCAGCTGGTGCATCTACTTCATTGACTGATCTTGCACAGTATCTTAATGGTACAACTGTATGGCCTGCTAATGCAACTCCAGAAGATACTCTTGCTGGTTTGATCATTAACGGTGGTTACATTGATACTCAGTTTGGTAACTGTACTTTCTATCCAAATGATTCTGTACTTGCTCGTGTGGAACCAGTTAAAATCTATGTTTCTGAAACTGATTTGAATGGTGACCCATGTGCATTTACTGGTCTTTGTGTAACTGAACAATGTTTGCCTGTACAAGGTAGTGGCTATGGTGAAACAGTTGCTCGTGATGTAATCCAATCAGAAATGTATTCACAGAACTACTTCTATACTGGTATGGATCTCCGTATCCGTGAGATTACTCAAGGATATGATTTGACCAATGCAATTGATAGAACTGGTCAGTATACTCGTTACTACATTCAGCATAGTGTTCCACGTTTCAACAATCCTACTGGCACATTTGATAATGATCAATATTTGCTTGAGATTGTTACTGATGGTATAAATACAGCCTTTGAAACATATATGACTGCATGGCTTAATGCTTCACAAACAGGTAACTGTGTTGTACTTGAAGAATTCATTTGTTACGATGAATGTACTCCAGTTACTCCTACTGAAGCACCGTAATCTGACTAAATACTAAAAAGGGGAGAGGGAGCTACAAACTCTCCTCTCCTTTTTTATTTTTATAACTCCAACTATTTCTATAATGGAAAAACATCAATTAGCCATAGATATACCTGATACCCTAACACCATGTATTTTTAGGGTTGTAGATGCAAGTATTTACAGTGACATGATTCCTGTAGACTGCACAAGGATTGAAATTACTCCTCCTGGATTTACATCAGCTTTTGCTGTGGAGGATTTAGAACCAGGTTTTCTGGCTAATCTAAGTGCTTGTGACTTAGGATTACAAACAGCAAACTGTGGTAATACCTATAATGAATTTTCAGATGGAGTATATATTGTAAAATACAGTGTTAATCCAAATGAGATAGTTTACGCAGAGTATAATCATTTGCGTACAACTGTTGCTTTGAATAAAATTAATAGCTTACTTTGTTGCCTAGACATTCAGGATTGTGATCCAAAAACACCCCTGAAAGAAACATTAAAGGAAATTCAGTTTTTAACCACAATGTTAAAAGCAGCCAAGGCTAAAGTAGAGTATTGCCATTCACCAAAATTAGGAATGGATATATATAACTACGTAATTAAAAAACTTGATAAGCTTGCTTGTGGTTGTGGTTGTGACTCATGTAATTAATTTAAAACCAATATATTATGAGTAAATGTGCAAATTGTGGAACAACATTAAGTTGTGGATGCCAAAAAAGAAGTTTTCCAGATGGAAGAGCAGGATGTAGTAAATGTATAAATACTCCTGCTAAATCAGAAACAAAATACCAGAATTTAAAAGATAATGCACCAGTGATTAATGCAGCATCACTAAACAAAAAAGATTAACATGAGCTTTCCTATAGTATATGTTGTAACTAGAAATACAAATGGAGTATATAAATCAATTGATGGTGGTGCTACTTTTGTACAAACTGGAACAAACAATTTAACATCCCAAGTTACTGATGTTGCTCTTTCAGATAGACCTGAGTCACATTCTGTAATTTTATATGGTGATGGACCAACTACAACACCATATTATTCTTTTAATGACGGGGCAAGTTATCAAGCTGGAGAAAATACTGTAGGAAAAGAAGTAACATATGTAGGTCAATTTACATATGTTTTTGGTAGTACAAATTCTGCATCTGGTAGTGGTGCTATTTTAGAAATGTCTTTTGATGAAGGCATGTCTATTGGAGCTACAATAGATGTTACATCATTGTTTAATTATGCCGGTGCTGTATATAATAATATTACCATTACTGGATTTGACTTTACAAATAGTGCGGGTGGTTATATAACTATTGCTGGTGATCAAAATAACGGAGCAGCAGATCAAATATTAACAAGAACATATGATCGAGGCGTATCTTTTCCTAATGCCTTAATACTTCCAGGAAATCTTGGAATTATTAGGGGTGTATGGGTAAGTCCAGAAAGAAATGTTGTATTTGCTATTGGAGAACCTGATACAATAAGAGGAGTATTATATAGTATTAATCCTTCTTTAACTGAGGCTCCGGTAAAAGTACTTGATAATTTTATGGCTGGTAGTATTGCAAATGACTTAACAGTTAAGTTTGCTTCGGTTCCACCAACGTATAATACAAGTGCAACATTTGAAGATCCCACAATACAGTATATAAAATTCAAATCTAAAGTTTATTTTTTAGATAGTTCAGGAAAAGTTTATTATTCAGATGATTATGGTTTTACTTGGGAATATCGATCAACTGTTCCAGGTGTATGTGTAGATATTGTTGCTCTTTCAGAAAATACAGTTTTAGTATTAAGCAAATCACCTACTTCAGTATTTAAATCTGTAGACGGTGGATTTACTTTTATAGAAAATCCTCAAGCATCTTGGGTTGATCCAAAAGCAATTTCTCATGTTGCATCAACAGATTGTAGTCATTGCAATCCTGGATTTACACCAACAATGGCTACCATTGGATTTTGTAAAAGGGAAGATAGATATATTGGAACATTATGTAATCCTCCATACATATATTCTGAATTTTTAGCTGCTTGTGCAAAACCATCAACGATTGTCCCAACTAATCTTATTATATCTCTTGATTACTCTAACAGTGTAGAATTTAATGAACGCCTACTCTTTAGAAAATATATTGAGTTGTTAATCTCAAAATTAGAGGACCGTTTGTTAGATGGCTCAATGAAAGTAGCTATAATTGGATGGTCATCCCAAGCATGTCTACAGCAACCATTTACAAGTGATATAAATCTGTTATATACTGCTCTTTACACAGATCCACCGATTGTTCAGGGTGCAGGATGTTTTCAAAATGGCACAAACCATACAGAAGCTATGTGTCTTGCAATCAGAACTCTTTATGAGGAATCTCTTTTAAGACCTGATGCTGAAAATGTTCTTGCTTTGTTTACTGATGGTGCTAACGGATACGAAGCAAATCCACTTTCCTATAGTGGATGTGATTTAAGTGATATTGGATTATTACCTGTTGTTCCACCAGATACTGCCCAAGATAATATAGTATTTTGGGATCATGAACAGCTTGATATGTATCGACTAGTTAAAAATGCAAAAGAGCAATTAAATAACGGAAAAGGATTTAAATTAATTGCTACTATACTGGGGAATACTGTTGAAAGAGAAAGTGTCAAAGACTTTTTAATTACATATCCTGTAAGTAATTTAAACTCTGGTCCATTAGGTCCTGATTATGCAGTGCCTTCTCGTATACCAAATACAGATAAATATTATTTTCTTGATGGTGGTACTTTTGATAATGCACAATTTATTGCTGATCAAATTAGATTAGGATTAGCTGCAGAGGTTGTATCTTCACCAACATGCCCAGATGGATGTATACCAAAAGCAGGAATTGACAATTTAGGGTACTGTTCATGCGATGAACGATTGGCTTGGACAGATTGTACATTTGATATAAAAAATTGTGATACTGGAGAAGTTGTTGCTGTAAAGAGTCAATTTATTGCGATAACTCCAGGTACTGTAATAAGATTAAATCCGCAGGGGGCAGTAGATTCCACTTACAATCCTTGGTTCTATGATGGTGGGGCAGGATGCTGGCTTGTAGTTGAAACTGGTATTGCCAATCCTAACATTTCTTATATTAGACCAGATGTTAGTGCTGGAGGATATGGTGGATATCCTAGTTGCTCCGCATGTGCACTACCGCCATGGTATAGACTTACTGACTGTTTAGATAATACATTTATTATTTATACTCAAAATCCGGAGTTTCAAACTTTACTTGATGCAGGAACTGATACAATAACTCATAATAATTATCCTGATCGTTGTTTTTTAATTGAAAATATTGGTTCAGATAATACTTATGAAGAAAGTAATATTACATTTTCAGGAATTGATTTTAAAGGATTAGGTTGCCAATCTTGTCCTAGACAACAGGCAGTAAATTTTAAATTAACAAGATTAAACTTAGATTGTTCTTCTGATCCAACAAACATAATTTATAGTTTAGGGCTTACATCAGATTTACAACCATATATTAGTCAGATTGTAAATTTAGAAGGTTTTAGTAATATTTGTTGGTTAGTTGAACTTGATTCTGAAATACAAACTGTATATCAGCCTGTAGTTGTAACTAATGCATATCCTACTTGCACAGATTGCCAACCACCAATAACATACAGGTTTGTAAATTCTTGTGAAGATTCTAATGTAGTATTATACAGCAATCAAGATTTTTCACAATATGTTGGTCAAATAGTTAATCTTCAGGAATATCCTGGAAATTGTTTTCTATGCGATTTATCAACTGATAACTCTCCATCAGTGCAGAATCTAACAATTAATGGTGAACCGTATGCAAGTTGCCCAGATTGTTTAGTTACTTATTATCAGCTTACAAATTGTGCTAATCCTAATGTTATTTTGATAAGTCAATCAACTGAGTTATCAAGATATTTAGGGAAAACAATTACCGCAGCTGGGTATACAGGACTCTGCTTTACAGTAACACAACCTAAATGTGATTGTATAAGAGTAACAATAAACGGAGTAGAATATGATGCTTATGCTCAAACTAATCAGTTTAATGGAAGAAATGTATACTACATTACAACAGATGCCGGTGATGAGCTGTCTATAGCATGGAGTGTAAATCCAAATAGATGGGAATTGTTTGACCGTACTACATTAAATGCATATGGGTTTAATACTAAAGATAGTGATTGCCCATTTAGTAATTATTGGACAATCATCCAGGGTTCTCCGTATATTATAACAACAGTTAGTTTCTGTGCAGATAGGATTTATAACATTGCACCTGAACTAGAGTTTATTGATTGCCAACCTTGTATAAACTGTATATAACTATAGAATAAAATGAATATTGCCGGAAGATGTGTTACACTTGTTGCCTGTCGAACTGGAGAAGTATCTTATTACTCTACCACGGCTGAGACTCTGGCTGATACTATTGTTAACTTAGTTGGTATAGGCAATATTGTTGAAATAAATGATCCACTGCATTTTGCAGAACAGTATTATACAATAATTAGCAGTTGTAATTTATTTGAATATAGTGAACTTTGTCAAGAGTGTAACTCAAGTCCAAATCAAATTGCTGATATTGCAGGAGACCTTCTTCAATACTGGGCAGCTACATCTTTTGGTTCAGATTGCCCATATATAAATCGTGCCTTTGTATTAGTAAACTGTAGATCAAATTATACATTTGATAGAATACCAAGTATAGTTCAATCACCTGAAACAGCATTAGTCACATCTACAGATATGACAGCCTACGTAGGCATGGTGGTTAATATTATGGAATACCCAGGTATATGTTTTAATATACTTGGTCCATATGATGCAAATACGGGATGTCCATGTGATGAGTTTACTATAATGGATGCGTTTCCTGATTGTGAATGCTGTTATCCACCAGTTGATGACCAACCTGTTGATTGTTGTGATATTCCTAAGTATACACAAAAGCCAGTTAAAAAGTTTTATCATATAGTAGATTCAGAATGTGAGATACGAGATAACCAAAAATTTGGTAATGGATACTACAAACTTTTTAATGAAGTAAAGAATGGAATACAAAACTGCTGCAGTAATATAGATTTTGATAAACTTTGGATTAAAAAAGAACTATCTGATTACTCTAGAATTAATCCTTCTGACCAATGTGTTACAATAATTCCTCCGATTGTTGAGCCATGTATAGGTCCAGATCCTCTTGCTTTAGCATGTAGTCCGGTAACAAACATAACTACTGTATCAATTTTTGTCGCATAATTTTTAAATAAAGTAAAAATTTAGTAAATTAACAATATGGCACTCCCTATAAAACCTAAGGATACACAAGAAGGATGTAATCCTATTTCATCTAATTGCATTATTTGGCAAGGACCAGATATTCCTTGTATAGATTTATGCAATGGTGATTCAGTAAGTGATGTTGTTGCAAAACTTGCAGAAGAGTTATGTAGAATTGCTGATCAATTGAATATCAGCCTTTTAGACTTATCTTGCTTTGGAACATTATCACCAACACCTCAGACTTTTAGGGATGTTGTTAATCTGCTTATTACTAAGATTTGCAGCTTAGAAAATGTTGACCCCACAGGAGCATCATCTAGCGGATGTCCAGATGACTGTTTAGTTACAGTTGCAGAATGCTTACAGTCTCAAGATGCATTAGGAAATACTATAACAGCACTTCCTCTAAAAGACTATTTGATTCTTATTGCTAATAGAATCTGTACAATAATATCTCAAATTAATACTTTAACATCTGCTGTAACAGATTTACAAAATAGAGTTGATAATATTGAAAATCAACTTGCTAATCCTGTACTTCCTGCACAAATCGAAATAACTTCTGGAAACTGTGTTGGAAATGGTGCAACATTAACAATTCAAGCATTTGTTCTTGCACTAGAGACTGAGTTTTGTAGACTTAGTACTTTAGTAGGTACCGCCAGTGAAATTAATACAGCAATATCACAACAGTGTTTAGTTGATGGTCAGCCTCTTGATAATGCTCCTCAGTTGTCCAATCCTGGTTCAAATATGAGTAATATTCCAGGATGGGTCAATGGATCATCATATGGAACATTAGCCGATGCAGTAAATAATCTATGGCTTACGGTATGTGATATGAGAGTTGCTATTGCCGATATGCAAGCAACATTAGCTACATGTTGTGGAGCTACCTGTGATGATGTTAATTGGAACTTTACTGCAACAGGTGTAGACGGACAAAAGAATCTTACATTATATCTCACAGGATCAATACCAGCAGCATTTGATTATTGTAGCGGCTCTACAAGTCCAGTTACCGTTCTTAATGCTGCAGGACAAACAGGTACATATCCTCTTGATATTATAACTAATATTAATTCAGGAGCACCGTTAACTTTAGACTTAACAACAGGTCCTGTTAACCAAGGTGGTCTATGGTATAGAGTAACTGTTCCATTATGTGTAACAAATGGTACACTTACATGTAGTACAACACATGTATATGAATTTTATGATCCAGAATGGTGTACTAAACGAGCATTCCAATTTACATCTGCCAATGTTACTCCAAATACAAGCGGAACATTATCTCTTTCAATTGTAAATTCAGGATTAGCTACAACCTATACATTAAGATTATACCTTGATAATGGACAACCTGTACCTGTATTAATAAATACACATGTAAGTCCTATACAGGTAGGCGGTTCTTACTCATATAGTTTCCCAGGAACATATGCCTCGGGAGATACATATTTTGTTGAGGTAACATCATCACAAGTTGGTGCTGGACCAGCAAAAACTATTGTATGTCAAACTGATACAATTCCTGTTGCATCATAATAATAAATAATAAAGAAAATGAGCTGTAAAAAATGTGCAAGTGGAAGTAAAACATGTGGCTGTAGGGATACTGCTTATACTACTCCTATAGTAACTACATGTTTACCTGCATGTCCTCCACGCTGTTCAGAATATATGAGTGCTGCATGTATAGTACTTTCTGATGGTATTAATGACCTTGGTATTGCACCGGGTCAGTCATTAGAAAGCATTCTTCAAAGAATAGCACTTATCCTTACTAATCCAATGTGTGTTGAATATTCGGGAGGCATTGGATCTGGAATAGGAAATGAATTACCATTTGCTGGCAACGGTATTGTAGAGGTAGGTGTAGATGCACCAACAAATATTTTTGTTACTCCTATTGTACCTGTAACAACTCCTGGTGGAAATCTTACTCTTACATTACAAGATCAACCTTCTAATACTGTATTTGCAGGTCCTACTAGTGGTCCAGATGCTATTCCGACATTTAGAGCATTGGTCATTGACGATATTCCTGATTTTACTACCGGGTCTTCAATCCTTATGGGAGATGGTGCAGGTAAATTTACTAATGTAACTATTGGTCCAAAACTTACATTTTCTGGTGGTATTCTTAATGCCGATGTTGATGTAGTAGTTGGTGCAGATAATGGACTTAGTAAAAATCCATTAAATGATGATGAGGTATGGTTGGGAGGAACACTTCTTCAGAATACTGTAATTGATGGAGATACCAATGCTTACTCTTTTACTTTAAGTGCCCTACAAGATTTTATAGTTGAAACAGATAGTACTATTTATTTCAAAACTGAGCTTGGAACTAATAAAACAGAACTTTTCTATAATTCCAATACATCTGTATTTCAATTTACAGACTTTACTTCAGCCACTGAATTAGCATATGCTGGTGTGGCTGGAATTGACTCATTTATAGGAATTGATACAAGCTACGGAACTGCATACGTTAGTGTAGAAAAAGGTGGTTCTGATAATGAAATTATTATTCATACTCCTAAGATTGATGGCGGTACAGCACTTGTAAATCAAGTACTTACATTAAAAGCTACTACTGGTAAGGCTGAATGGGAAAATGTTATTGCTACTATTTCTGCAAGTGAGGGTCTTATTACAGATCCTTTAAATCCAGATGATGTGCAACTTGGCGGTCCTTCAGGTTCTCCTTCTGCACTTACTCAAAACAGATATATAGATAATGATGGTTACACATTAAAGCTTTCTGCTACAACTGGAGCAGCACAGCTATTAGAACTTGAAAATAACTTTAATAGCAGTACATGTTTAACACTTACTCAAATAGCAGGCGACTTATTAGGAGAAGCTATTTATATTATTGCAGATGGTGTAGGTATTGCAATTGATACACAAACTACTGGATTTGAGATTGAACAAAGAGGTAATGCTTCATATATATCTACTATAAGTGATGCAGGTGCCGTAAGAGAGGTTTTAAATATTAGATCTCCTTATTTGTCATCTTTACCGATTGTTGGATATGGAGCACAATTATCATTTACATTAAATAATTTAGTAACTGCTGGCTCTTTACAGTATTCATCATTTATTACTTCAAGTTATACTAATGTAACAACAGGTACTGGTGCAACAAAACTTTCACTAGCTACTAAAAATACTGGTGATGCAAATCCTGTAACTAATCTTGAAGTACTTGGTACAGGTCAACTTGTACTAAACAAGTATTTATCTACATCATCTTTTGCTGGTACTGCAGTTGGTTTATTAGGATTTGATGCTTCAGGTAATATTATTACTGAATCAGCAAGTGGTGTATCAGTAAGTGCTGCTGAAGGTTTATCAATCGGAGCAACACCTGGTCAAGTAGAATTAGGTAAGTCTACTCTTTCCGTAGGTGCTGACTTTAGCGCTAACAGATTTATAAATACCGGACTTTACAACTTTACTTTATCAGGTACTAAGAATGGTGCAAGTACATCAATACTAAGTGTTGATAATACAGCTGGAACAACTAACTCTAGTGCCATCAGAGCATCAACTAATGGAACAAGTGGTTATGCTATTTATGGATCAACAACTGCTCTTGGAGCTGTTTCTGTGTATGGTAATGCAAGTAATGGTACAGCTGTTCAAGGTATATCAGCAAATGGTGCTGGTGTAGTTGCTACATCAACATCTGGAATTGCATTACAGTCAACTGGATCTGGAAACTTAGCAGGTTCATTTACTAGAACTCAAAGCAACAATACTATTGAAAATGCAATAAAATTTGTAAAGCTTTGCTCTGGAACTGCTGCTGCTGGTATCGGTACAGGACTTTTAGTAAATATTGAAGACGACTCTGGTAGCGCAAATACAGCAGGTAGTCTTACATTTGAATATACTGATGTAACATCTGCAACAAGAGATGCACTCTTTAAAGTAAAAGTAGTTGACTCAGGTACTCAACTTACATTGGTTGAGGTAGGTAGTGGTCAGACTATACGATTCCCACAGAATTTGCCTGGACCATATGCCAATGATACAGCAGCTAGTGCTGGTGGTGTACCACAATATGCATTGTACATTGATTCTAGTTCAACAGTTAAACTTTGTCAAATTTAATAGTAAAAGAAAATGGCTTGCTTATCCTCAATTCCGTTAACTACAATTAATGTAACTAGTACAACTATTACACTTAATTGGGGTGCTGTAGAAAATGCAACGGGATATCAGTTAGAATATAAAGTAAATGATCCTGCAGTTTTAGTATATACAATACTTCCCCAACAAACTACTACATCTGTTGTAGCAAGTTCATTAATACCAGGAACAGAATATCAGTTCAGAGTAAATACTTTATGCAGTGGCGGTGAATCTTGTTACTCTGCAACAATTCTAAAAAGTACGCTGTAATAAATGACTCCATTACTTACAATAACGTATACCCCTCAGTATCAGGGTTGCCATAGAGTTTGTTTTAGAACTACGCAACTGCAATACTGTTGTTATTTAGATAATAGCGGATCTACAATAGGTACACCAAAAACAGTAGATATTTATTTGTCTAATTATACTCAGTGTTTAGGTTTTATACCATCAGAAATAAGCTGTAATGGTGATACTGCTGTAACAGGTTATATACAACCATGCTGCTCTGATGAAACGTCTTTAAGTAATAGAACTGCATTCACAGCAACATTTGCCTCTACTGAATGCACATCCTATAATATTTTATGCCCAGAGTCAGGAATAGGCGAGTTAACTATTAATAACCCAGGATATGGATGGCCTGTCGGAGTCACACCTACCATATCAGTAATTGATTCATTTTTATATGGTAGTGGTTTTGTTACATCTGTAACTATGAACTGTGAACCAGGAGATTCATACTGTTCGATAGATAGTATAACTATAGAAAATCCCGGAATCAATTATTATTATTTAAATCTTATTAGTGTAGATGTTAGTCCTTTACCATCTTGTATCGGTGAAGAATTAATAGTTGATGGAGCATTTACTAATGGTTTAAATGATTGGACTGTTAATCCTATTGTAAGTCCAGCAGCTTGGTACATGTCAGGTTCAAATGCACGATATGCAATTGATATATATGGGGGAACATTACCAGGGTCACTTAGCCAAAACGTATTGACTCCAGGTAAAACTTATGATATTAGTTTTTCACTTGAAATAGGAGTAAGTAGTGGAATTGGAAATGTAATTGTAACTGCTGGTACATTTGATCCTTCGGGTACACAACCAAATCAATATTTGCATGTCCAAAATCCAGGTCCAATATTTAATGGACTAATAACTGCAACTCTTCCATGTGTAGGAACAAATGAATTTAGTATTTATGTATCATCTACTACTCCATCAATAGCATCAAGAGTAGAAATATATAATGTTTCTGTTGTACAACAATGCACTGTCATAGAGCCTGATATTGAAGTAACAGCTTTAGATGACTGTGGAACATTTACAGTTCCTAATTGTGATGGCACAGATAATCCAATAACATACGAACTTCTCGGAAATCCTGATTTTAGTATTAATGTATGCGCTGGTGGAACAGGACCTGACGCGCCTAAATATGATGTAGTACCTTCAATTGTATCATGTTGTGATTGTAGGCTGTATCAAGTAATAGTAAATAGTGAAATTGATATTTACTATACTGATTGTAATCAAACAATTGATGTAGTGACTGTTCAAACTGGATTACAAGGTGTAACAGTTTGTGCTATTCCAGATAGCATATTTACAGTTAACAAGCTTGATAGATTAGAAATTATATCAATAACTGAAGTAGGAACTTGCATACCTAATCAATAGTCCACATTTGTTGGTTTTTGTGTGACTCTTTAAATACCCCTAGGTAATGACTTAGGGGTATTTTACTATATTTGAACTTAATATACACAACTTGAAGTAATATTTTGTAAATTATAATATAGCATGCGTAACTTTAGAAAACCAGATTTATCGGCGCCTAGATATAGAATCAAAAGAAAAAATCTTATAACTGATGAGTTTATGACTGACTTTTATAACAGGCACCCCGAACTCAATCAGTATAAAAAAAGTGATATAAAAGAAATAGTAAAAAACTTTAATCAACTTTTATGGGAAGAGATAATTGAGAATAGGGACGGGGTTGAATTACCAGAAGGACTGGGATATATTTTTATAGGTGCCTGTCCACATGTTAAAAAAGATAACATAGATTATGGTAAATCAATTAAGTACGGTATGACGGTTACTCATAAAAACTATGATACGGATGGATACCTTGGAAAAATATTCTATAGTAACTATAGTGCAAAATATAAACTAAGGGACAGAAGCATATGGGCATTTAATGGAGGAAGATATTTTAAAAGAGCAGTAACAAAATCTTTTAGGGACGACTGGAGAAAATATCTAGTAATAGATAATACAACTAAAGTATCAAAAATGTATAAAAAGATGAGGCAAAAGGATTATTTTGATACTATACGAGAAAAGCAATTCAACGAGTATAACGAATTTGATATAGACTAATGACTACAATTGGAGAAGCCATATCAAGAGTAAGGAATGTAATAAAAGCCGCAACCACGGATTCTTTTGTTACAGATAGAGTAATCTACAGCCTTATTCAAAAATACGCAAAAATGTTTATTAAACGTGAAAGCACTATCAGTAGCCGTGCACGTTTTGGTAGTCTATTTAAAAGACTTCCATGTATACCTTTAATTGAGGTAGATAAGATTGAAGCATGCTGTGATATAAAATCAGGATGTACAATAATGCGCACTAAAGATAAACTTCCTGGTATTCTTGAAGGTCCGCAAGGAGTATTGTTAAGATCAGTAAGTTCTGTAGATAATTCCACCGAAGTTTATAGGACTACTCCAGCATTGTATAGCGGTATGACAAAGACATCTGCTTTTAAATACAATAAGAATAAGTATTACTGGTATATGAATGGCTATATTTATATACCAGGTATCGAATGGGATGCAATATCTATAGAAGGGATATTTGATTCTGATTTATCAGGATACACCTGTGATGATCCTTGTATGCAACTCCAAGATCAGCCTATTAATATTCCACCTGAATTATTTGCAGAAATTGAACAGCAAGTTGTAAATGACTTTATGAAGTCAGCACAGCTTCCGCAGGATACATTTATTTCTGATAAACAAAGCATTCTTAGATAATGAACTACAACTATACTCTAAAATATAGAACTTTTGAATCTTTACTTGAAGATGTCAAATTAGATTTACGTAGCCTAGCTACAGATGGAACTATTGATCCATCTCAGTTGCTTAAAGTAGCAATTCGCGTAAACTACGATTTAGGTCTAAGAGTTTACATGACAAAGGAAAGACTTCTTGAAGTATGCAAGAACCGTGTTAAGCTACCTGATGATTTCTTTGTAATGAACTTTGCATTGGTTTGTGGTGAGGCAACATATACATTTACTCCACCACAAGGAACTAATGTTCAGCAGGTTACGCCTGAATGGAGGCCTTGGGTAGAACAAAATTATTGCAGTAATGTATCTCTTCCAGAGCAGCCGGTATGTTTAACGCAATGTGGTTCAAGTTATCAGTTAATACAAGTTGTAAATACAGAAACAAGAACCTATTCGCATTTTATGCCAATTAGATTTAAGAATTCTCAATACGTTGATTGTGATTGCCCTAACTTAAATTATTTGGCAAAAGATGAGGCATATATAAAAGATGGCTGGATCTATACAAATTTTGAAGACGGTAACTTATACGTAAACTATCAGGGTACTCTGGAGGATTCTGAAGGTAACCTTATGGTTCCTGATCATCCTTATCTTAATGAGTATTATGAATATGCTCTTAAGAAAAGAATACTAGAGAATCTTTTAATGGATGGCACTAATGTAACTGCCCAGTTACAACTTGTTTCACAAGAGTATAGAGCTGCTAGAAATAATGCTTTGTCTGTAGTAAATACACCTAATTTCTCTGAGATGGAGAAACTCTGGGCTGCTAACAGAAAGGCAATGTATGGAAAGTACTATGACATGTTCAAGTCTTATCCGTACCCAACATCAAACTTGAGAGTAAATAATGCTGTGTAATAATGGCTAAGGAAAAACAAAATAACCCCACAGGACAAACCTCTTTATCTACAACTAATTCCTTTAATAAAGGAATGGTTAAAGATATGTCTGAATCATTTATGCCTGAAGGTACATGGTATCATGCAAGAAATCTTGTTACCAATTCAAATCAGGGTGATTTAGGTGTTGTAGGAAATGAACCTTCAAATATTCAATGTGTAAGTATTAGTTACACGTTCATTGGTGCTATTCCAATTATAGATGATTACTGGGCTATTTTTAGTACCGATGACTCAATGTCGGAAATAGGTTTATTTAAAGAACAATCATGTGAATACTATATTATTAGTAGGGATGCACAATGGAACTTTAAAAGGTCTAATATCATTATTGGTGTATCTAAAAAAAATTTTGATTGTTCCTTTCAACTCTATTGGGCAGATGGATTAAATCCTGACAGGACTTTAAATATAGGTGATATTACACTTGGATCATACCCTAACGTATTAACTCAAAACCCTTGGCCGGGTGTTCCATATATCTGTACAGATACATTAGCTGGACCATGTGAAAACTGTGAACCTAATAAACCGCTTGTTCTTGCTGTTGAAAGAACAAGGTTAGCAGCACTAATGAAAATACCATGTGTAACTATTCAAAAAGGATACAGTGGTGGCCAGTTACCAAACGGATCTTATTATGCAACAATCGCCTATAGCGTTAACCAACAAAGGGTTACTGACTATTTTAACCCTTCTCAAGTTCAGCCTCTTTTTAGCCATGAGAATCTTCAAGGCGCTCTTGATATTAATTTTAGTAACCTTGATACAGACAACTTTAATGAGTTTCAGTTAGTTATTGTAGCTACGGTTAATCAACAAACCGTTGCTAGAATCATAGGGTACTATAATACCCAAACTAATGCGGTATCAATAGATTTTATAAATCCTGAACTAGAATCTGTACCTATTCAATATATACCCCTAAGATCACCTGCCTACGAAAAATCAGAAAGTGTCTATTCAGTAAATAATTACATGATTAGAACGGCACCAACTGGTAGGTTTGATTTTAACTATCAGCCGCTTGCTAATCAAATAGAAACTAACTGGGTACTTACAGAGTATCCAGTAGATTATTATGAAAAAGGTGGCAATGAAACAGGATACATGCGTGATGAACAATACTGTTTCTGGATCAGGTGGGTTTATAATACAGGTGAAAGATCAAGTTCGTATCATATTCCAGGTCGCAAAGCATTTACTTGGGAACATGATACATATGGTATTGGAAGTCCCGACAATATTGAGTATCAACAAGATAATACATATACTCCTGAAACATGGGAAGTTGTTAATACAGCATATGCAACTACTCCAATAAGTATGTTGCCTCCAGCAACTGCACCACTTATTTCAGGCTTAGTAATCGCTAAGGGTAAGATGGGTTATTGGCAGTCAACAGAAACATATCCTGCTGATAAGCCAGATGTATGGAATGCTACTCAATATGTATGGGCTGGTACAACTAATACAGATTATAATTTGTGTGGTTTACCAATTAGGCACCATAAAATGCCATCTGATTTTTTGTATTCTAGTGGTTCTTCTATTGTTAATCCAGCAGCTAGTCTTAACTATAGTCATGTAAGAGTAAATCCTTTTATAGGTAATCTTGAGTCAAAACCTGTTGCAATTAGATTATTAGGTGTTGAATTTGAAAACATCAAAGCACCTGTAGATAATGAAGGTAATATAATACCTGGTATTGTGGGATATGAAATCCTTAGAAGTAACAGACAGGGTAATAGAACTATTATTGCTAAGGGTATAATTAACAACATGCGTTCCTACAGAGAAAATACTGGAGGAAACTTTCCTAATTCATCAGCAAGTGAAATACTATATCCTAATTATGTAGGTAATTATCTTGGACCAGACTTTACCCTATCAAACTATATGGGTGATGATAGATTACCTAAAAATGTTTATAGTGATTATCTACGTGATTATAAAACAGACTTTTTTACATTCCATTCTCCCGATACTACATTTCAAAATCCGTTTCTTTCTGGAACTGAATTAAAACTATATGGTGAACTTGGTCATCCATATAACATGCGTGGTGAATTTGAACCAGTACCAGGACATCCAAAAGAAAAACTTATTACTAATGTTGCCTTCATAGTATCCGTAGTTCTGGCTATAGGACATGCCGCTAAAGCATTAAGAGGTGATCAATCAAGGACAATTCGTTCTGGTAGTTTATTTAATGCTGGTGTTTCAATGGCAGGTACTTCAACGGGAACATCTATTGGTAATATTCCAGGAGCAGCAGAAAATGCGCTTGCTAATGCTTTTTATATAAATGGTCTTAATCCTTTATTACCCGGTTTTAGTACCATAACCAATCTAGCCTCTAATTTAATTGGTCAGGATGTTGCAATAGGGGCACTTCTTGCTGCCCATGGTGTTTTTAATGCTTCTGCAACAGTAGGTCTTGGTACTATTGGAGCAAGTGAAGATATTCAAATTCAACAATCTGATTTTCAGCATTTACCAAATGCCGTGCAAAGTTTTGCTGGTGTTCCAACATTTGCATATTATTGGGCAACTAGAATAGATGCATTAGTTGAATTAATAAAAGCATTATTACCATATAGAGATTATGTTTATAGGTCTGTATCGCATCTTGATTTATCTGTGGTAAGTCCCGGTAATGTAAAGATTGGAAATACACGAAGATGGATCAAAGATTCAACGTATTTAGAAAATCAGTTTACAGTACTTGGTAATTTACAAGTTAATAATTTATATAGACCAAAAGCAGTTGGATTACAAGTAGGAAATATTGGATTTAGTAACCCTCAAGTTGTCGATAGCTCCGTACAGACTATTGGATCAGTTACTGGTGGTGATGGAAGTGTTGGATTTACCGGTGCCATAAATTATGGAATAAAATGGAGAAAGCCAAGTGATGGATTTTTTAGAGCAACGGCATCATGTTATTATGCTGGAATAAAAGTAAGATACCGTAATCAGTACGGACAAATCGAATCACCAAAACAGATTCCAACAGGCTGTGTATTTACAGCACTACCAGGTGGACAAGAAATAACAAATGCATATGTTAATTCAACAAATCCAAACGGTAACATATCTCTTGTAGTAGTAAACAAAACGCCAGTTATATTAGGTGGTGATGTATATATTGGTAGATATACTGAAAAAAATACATTCTTCTATTTTTATGATTGGTTGTATAAAGTTGTGAATGGTACTGAATTAGATTATACATTCAAGTACATGATCAATACTCCAAGATTTTATGCAGATTTTACTAAATATGATATATCAGATTTCTTTGAAGGAATTGGAAATTCTCTTGCCTCATTAGTTTCAGAGAATGACGCAACAACAATGGCATCTGCCTTACCAAATAATAAATTTAATTTAGATACAAACAGTTTAATATATATTGCAGGATATCCATCCTTTACCCTAAGCTTAAGATTTGGAGTAAATAACTCCTACATGTATTTGTTTCAATCTGGTATTAGAGAATTTTTTGTTGAATCTGAGTATAATGTAGATCATAGAGATTGGGGAGAACTGCCGGTAGAAAAAATATATGACCCATACGGTTATGCAAATCTTAATGATTTGTTTGATACTGAAATTATTAAAGCTGACAATTATTATAAGTATGATATTTCTCTTGGTCTTTCTAAGGTTTACAATAGTTATATATCTTGGGGAAATTCTCAAGACAGATCATACAATCCATTTGTAGCAGAAACCTGTTATACCTATTTCCCTAATAGGGTAATATACTCATTACCAGCAGATAAAGAAGATAAGAAAGATTACTGGAGAGTATTTTTAGTAAATAACTATAATGACTTTATTGATAAGGTAACTGCATTTAAATCGATTAATAAAAACGGAGCAATAATACTTTTTGAGAATAGCACTCCATTATTATTTAATGCGGTAGATCAGTTACAAACTGTTGCTGGTACAAAAATTACAATCGGAGATGGAGGTTTATTTAGCCAACCATTACAGACATTAAATAATGCTGATATTGAATTCCAGCACGGAGCATGTCAAGACAGACTTAGTGTAATCAATACTCCAGCAGGTATTTACTGGATGAGTGCATCACAAGGTAAGGTCTTTACTGTAGCTGATGGTATGATGGCCATATCAGATATGGGACTTAAATGGTGGTTCTCTAAATACTTGAAGTTCTTTATATTAGAACAGTTTCCTAATTTTGATATTACCGCAAATCCTGTATTTGGTGTTGGTTGTCAAAGTGTATATGACAATGATAATGGCCTTTTATATTTCTGTAAGAAAGATTATCGACTTAAGCCAGAGTATCTGCCTGGATCAACTTATATAGGATCTGGAGAATTTAGTATACGTAATGGTGGCGTTTCTGTAAAAGTTAAGTTCAGAGACCCTCAATATTTTGAGGATGTATCTTGGACAATAAGCTTTGATACTAAAACTAAAGTTTGGTTGTCTTTTCATGATTGGCATCCTGAATATGCATTATCAAGTATTAAAGGCTTTAATACAACACAAACTAGTGGAGTTGCAAGTTCAATCTGGAAACATGGAAACTTTACAAATAGTTTCTGCAAATTCTATGGGGTAGACTATCCATTTACTATTGACTACGTATCATCTACAGGTCAAACAGTAAATACAACCCGTAGTGTAGAATACCTTCTTGAATCGTATGTTTACGATACAGACGGCATTGACAGATTCCAAATCTTGGATTACAACTTTGATGAAGCTATTATATACAATACTGAGCAGACTTCTGGTTTACTTAATCTTAAACCGACACCTAAAAACAATGCACCTCTAATAGTTAATTACCCTATTGTAAATCCATCTAGCATAGACATCCTTTATTCTAAGGAAGAGCAAAAAATTAGATTCAATCAGTTCTGGGATATAACTAACAACAGAGGTGAATTCTTTGCCGGTGTTTTAGTACAGCAACCTATCTGGAATACAGAACTTAATGGTTATGTTAGGGTTCTTAATCCTGCAAACCTAAATTATGCAAAACCTGCATTTGAACGTAAGAAGTTTAGACATTATCTAAACCATCTGGTACTTACTAAAAAGATATCAAACAACGTAAAGATGCTATTAAAGATCGTTAATAATAAGCTTTTAAATTCTCCAAGATAATGGCAAAGTTTAAAGTAAGCAAGTACGGACAATGGAAGTATCCGGGACAGCCTACTGCAGTTCCAACAGAAGATGGTAGAATAACAATGGAAGGAGTGCCGTATCCTGTAATGGGATATGTACCAGGTCAACCTCCAATCATAATGCAGCCTGGAAGTAACTATCAATTTCCAGGAAAAATGGTATATGAAATACCAATGGCTTATGGAGGAGATATATCTATACCAGATCTATCTAGACCTAATTGGCTAGATAAAGCTCAGAAAGGTCAGCAGGTAAAATACTATGATGATCCATTACAGTTTAAACAAGCTAATAAAGCATATGAGGATAGTCTAAGTTTATATAATCAATATCCAGTACCATCATGGATGGTTAACCATAAAAGTGTACCCTGGCAAGAAATACAAAATGAATTTATTAGAAATAGAGATCCAGGTTATCTCAACTATTTTGGCGCAGTATTAAATGATAAACTAGCACTAGATCAAAAATCAAAAACTAAAATTGCACCTGTTGGTATAGCCCCGCTAACTGCAGATACAGAAACATCAGATACCTCATATAATTACGTTTATAAAAAACCAACTCAGAAACCGGTATATAAAGAAAAGCCCAAAGTAGAATCCATACCATATAGAGAAGCTAGACTTGAAATGTCAGATACAGGTCTTATGCCTATGACATATATGCCTCCAAGTAATACAGCAGCTGTATTATCTAAAATCAAAGAGGAAGACATGTATAAACAAGCGCCTAAAGTAATTCCTGCACCTAACTTTAGGCATGGTGGTTGGCTAGATACATATCAAGATGGTAGTCAAGTAGCTGCTAATCTTCCCTGGATAAATCAACAAGGTCAATATCAAGATCCAAATGGTGTAGGACCTACTGTGCAAAAAGCTGCACAAGCTAAAGAAGAAAAACTTAAGCAGGCAGTACGAAATAGTCAATCTATGCAGTTACCATCAGGAGCAATAACTCCTGTAATGGGTCCTGTAGAATATGCATTGATGGCACCTGTTGCTGGAGCATCTGCTATGAAAGCAGCACCTATTATTGGATCAGCTTTAAATGCACCAATTGCAGGAGTATCTGGAGCAACTATAGGTAATGCTTTAGGTGCTTTAGGGGCAACAGATGCGGTAGTAAATAGATTACCAGAGATTCCAGGACAACTAAGCAGAGGGGAATATATGGATGCTGCAGTTAATGCAGCTACAGGAGCACTAGATTTATATGGTGCTAATATGGTTAGTCCATTATTTAAAGGCCCCACAAAAGGTATCACAAATACATACAATCCTTCCGAAGATGATATCATTAGAGGTTTGCTGAGAAACGCAAATCGTAATGAAATAGAAAGAATGAATAGGGTAAAACCAGTGGACGTAAGTTTATCTCAATACCCATATCTAAAATCAGGTCCTACTCTTAGCAAACATGATGAACTTGTTATGGATAGTTATACCAGCGGTAGATGGCCTAATGAACCAGGGTTTTGGAGATGGTATAATAAAAAAGAGCATGGACTAGATTATGATAGGCCAATTACTAAATTTTATGATCCAGCCATTCCGAAAGAAAAAGATGGAGGATGGTTAGATAACTATCAAGATTATAACTATATTAAGTATAAAGACTTATCTTTGTCAAAAGGCACAGGCTGGTTGGATAATTACAAATAAATTTCATGAAAAAAGAAATTCTAAAACTTACAGGTCTTACTGAGGATCAATTCTATAGAATGTACCCTACAGAAGAAGCATTTAAAAAAGCTTACCCTAATTATAAAATGGGTGGTACTCCTGAAGCATTTCCTCAGATAGCAACTGCAGATAACTTCTTTAGTTATGGAGTTCCTGTACCTCCTACTATTCATGCATATGGAGGACCTGTATATCCACAGATCCAGACTGAGGCACAGTTCTTTAGCCCTGTTTATAGTAATAGTAATAATGCATATGCCGTAGGTGGTAGTTACATGGAAGCATATCCTCAAGCTAAAACATATCCACAAGGTCCAGTAGGTGGTTCTGCATTTTATACTATGCAGGACGGTGGTCAAGGTATGCCTGAACCACAGAAAGACCAGACCTTCTATACGCAAAAGATGAATGACTTCTTTGATAAATTGCGTCAGTCGGCCTATAAAAATATACAGAATGGTATTATGAATAGTGAACCAGATACTACCTCAGCAACCCCAGAACTTAGTATGGGTAGAAGAGGTGGTATGCTTTCATATCAAAGTAATACATCAACTGGTCAAACAACAACACCAACTGCAACACCTAATTATCAAACAGTTACAACTGCAGATGGGCAGACGTTTCTTGTAGGACCTAATAATCAGCTGTATTCTCCATTTAAGGGTAATCAAACTGCTGCAACAACAAATCAAAATGCTGTAAACTATTATCCATATATGAATAATGGTAGATATATCGGTACTGGTCTTGATGCTGTTGCTAATTACTTAATTCCAAATAATCAAAGAGAAAGATATAGAAACATTAGGGAGCAAAGAGGACTTGGTTTAGGTGATCTTACACCGTCTCAACTTGAGTCAATAAAATCTGGTGCTGCTAATGTTGCGGATATTAATTTAGATTATAGGCGTACTCTTTTTCCCTGGTCAAAAAATAAACTTAAAAGTGTAAATATTAAGTTTAAAACTCCTGGACAAGCTGCTGATACACAAACAACCCAGGCACCATTATTAATGCCTAACCAAAAGTCTTTTGATCCAACTGTTAAAACACAACAGCCTACTACATCTCAACAGACAAGTACTACTTCAACAACTACTCCAGCGAGTAATCAAACTCAGCAAACTGCTACAACAGCAACTACATCAACAGCTGCTCCGACAAAACAGACTACTGCAGATGTAAATAAAGCTGTAGCTGCAATGCAGGAAGAAGCAAGAAGCAGAGGTATACAAAGTCCATTCTTCTATAATCCTGAATCTGATGAAGATCTTATGCCTGCTGATGAAAGAATGAGGGCACAGGAAGCTAAATCAGCTGTAGATGCTGAATTTAAAAATTACGAGAACTATAAGAAGTTTAGGGCTATTCAGGAAAGAATGGGAACTACTCCAGAAGAGTATGACTATACTAAAGTTTATGATTACCAGACTAAGGAAGCAACTAGACCAGGTGCAAAAGCTTCAACTCCTGCAGCAACAATGCAGTCAAGTAATACTAAAAAAAGTCAAGCACCATCTAATACAAAGTCTATGGATCCTAATGTAGCTAAAAAGAAAGCAGCTATGAAAAATCCTCCTGTTAATCAAGAATTTATTGATGCCATAAAAGGGGTACAAAATACTGCTCCCGCAGGTACTATGGATACTACTACTTGGCCTGGTATTTATTCTGCTCCTGGAACACAAAAGTATGATGGACCAGATCTCCCATTTAGAATGGGAGGACCATACGCATTGCCAATGTATCAAGGTATGACTGGACCAAGTCAGGTACCATTTCAAGCACCTTGGCAAAGAACATTAGATCTTATTGACCAAGGTAATTATAAACTAAATGAAAAGGGACAGTCACAATACGTTGGACCAGATGAGTTTGAAGTTGGTTATAATGTAGGTCGAACTAAGAAAAAAGATGTTAATCCATATGGTTCTGCCATGATGCGTATGGCAGCTGGAGTTATAGATAACGTTAGAAATAGGAATGAGGCTAAAAACTATATGGAACAGTCGCTTGCTGCAGATCAAGTATTCGGACAGTTTGGTCAAGACCGTGGTGATTATACTATAAATACAGGTGCATTTAGACCTGATCAAATGATTCCAGTTGGACAAAATGGTGGTATGATGATGTATGATGTTGCTGATTTATTTTTTCTAACTCCTCAGATGCTTAAAAAAACTAAGGGTAATAAGTAATTTTGTACTATGTATAATAAAAGCTTTGTACAGGCCTATCAAATGGCCCCCACATATATACCAAATTCATTAGCTAAAAAGCCTTTATCAGTAAGGCAGTCATTAGGTCCTGTAGATAGGTCTATGGCTAATGTAGAAACAGAAGGTGGTGAAACTGTATTTCTTCCGGATAAAGAAGGATTGCCAGCACATTTTAGAATACATGGTCCGAGACATACTCAGGGCGGAGTACCCATGAATATACCCCCAGACTCTTTTGTATTTAGTGATACAAAGAGTATGAGGATTAAGGATCCAGATCTTATAAAAGAGTTTGGAATGCCTGCAAGTAAAAAAGGTTATACTCCAGCTGAGATTGCAAAAAAATATGATATAAATAAGTTTAGAAGAATTCTGCAAGATCCAGATTCTGATAAACTGCAGATTCAAACTGCAGAGTATAACATTGCAAACTTTCAAGTTAAACTAGGAAAGTTAGCACTAATTCAAGAATCTATGAAAGGATTTCCTGGAGGAATTCCTTTAGTTGCTATGCCATATCTGGCAAAGTACAACATAGATCCTGAGATGATTTTGCCAACTATTCTTCCATCTGGTGGAGGTAATCAAATGCCTCAACAAATGCCAACAGCAAGATATGGTGGTGGAATGCAGATGTTCCAAGTTGGTGGAACTAATCAGATGACACCTCAACAACAGGCTGAGTTAGATTCATTACCATCAAGAAGAGATATTAGACGTGCAGAAAGAAGAGCAAAACGTGAGGCAGAAAAAAAATATTTAATTAATTACTATGTTCAACTTCTTAATGGAGTTGTTTCAGATACTACAGCTGGAAATGATGAGGAAGCCAATTTATCTACAGGCGTATTCTATAGACAAGATTCAAACGGTAACCCATACTACGTAGACGGTAGAGGTATCCGAGTAAAAAGTTTTGATACTTCTTATTATGGTCCTAATAACTTACCTACTACTAAAGATGGTGAAAGAATTATTGAGAAGAATGGCAAAAGATACCGTGTAACAACCACTGTAAAGAAAGGTACTAAGATAGACCAGTCTAAAGTAAAGCCTAAAGATCAAGCTGTTAATAGCGGAGATATATATCTTGAGAATGGTAAGTATTACCAAATTGGGGATTATGATACCACAAAACCAATCCGCGCAACTAAATCAGGTCAACAAATTGATCCTGCACAGTTTGAACAAAACAAAATAAAGGCAACTGAAATTCTTAATAGACTTCAAAAGGATGGTGCTGCAGTATACCATGACCAACCATTTACTGTAGGCAATCAAACTAAAAATCCTGGATGGGAAATTAAGTCCAATGCCAGAAACAAAATGACTACAGAAGAAAAAGAATTCTTAACTGATTTCTTTTCTGTAGGTAAAAACTCTGGACAGATTGGAGCAGGTACTCCAGAATTAAATGTATCTCTACAGGGTGCAGGAGATAGCGGATTCTATGGATTTACTAATCCAGATTTTTATGAATACCGTTTTTGGAAAGCTAGAAATCAAGATAAAGCTGCTGCAGATTGGGATAAACTTCCAGAAGAAACAGTAAATGGTGTACCTGGTAGAAAGGCTAACAGAAAAAACATGTTACTTAGTATAGGATTTGATATTAATGATCCACATCTATCAGCTAACATAGATAATCCTGAGAAGCTTTATAATAAAGACTTTGTATCTGGTAGAAAAGTAGCTAAGCTTAATAGACCAATAAAAGATGCCGATGGTAAGGAGTACAACAATCTTGGATTTGCAGATGCTTTAGAATCTTATTTTACAGATGCTGACTTCAGACCAGGACTTGGTTCTGATAAAAAATTAGGTCTTGAACATGCTGATGCATTTACCTATGACAAACCTGTTACAGAAGTTTCTCCTGGAGATGAGGAAGTAACTAAAGAAGAGGAAATTCTTAAAAAAGAAACTCCTAATTATAGAAGATCAGGAGCATATGCACCTTGGTGGTTACAAGATATTATAAAAACATCAGGAGCATTATATGATCTATACGACATTAAAAAATATAAGCCATATAAGCCTACATATGCGCCATATGTTCCTAGTCCTACGTTCTATGATCCAACCAGAGAAATAGCTGCTCTGCAGGAAACTGCAGGTATTGCTACTGATGTAATGCGGGGTATGGGAACTAGTGCACAATCAATGGGTGCTAGACTTGCCGCCATTCAAGGTACAGCTGCAGAAAGTATTGCAAATACAATGGGTAAATACAACAACTTAAATGTTGGTGTAGCTAATGAATTTGCATACAAGAAAGCTGATATCATGAATGAGGCAGCGATAAAGAACCAAATGTTTACTAAGCAATACGTAGATGAGTTTAATACACTTAATCAAAACTACGATAATGCTAAACGTATGGCTAGAGGTAATCTACGTCAATCTTATATTGATGCTGTTACAAATAGGGCGCAGGCACAGGTATTAAATGATCTGTATCCTAATTACCAAATTGACCCAGCTACTGGTGGCTTTATGGTATTTAACAGAGGAACAGATATGGTTCCAGATGAAAATGCTGGACAAACATCTATGGCTAGACAAAATGCTGATGCATTCTATAATTGGTGGAAGAATGATCATCCAGATCTTGATGCTGATCAGGCTACTTCTATCTGGACTGCTACGTCAAGAATGAAACCTCAGACCATGACTCCACAACAGGATTATTATAATGCATATTCTAATGTGCTTAATAGTAACATGCCTGTGCAGAATCCTGGACCTGGTAATTATTATCTGAATCAAAGAAACGGTGGACCTGTACCATTTACATATACAGTAGGCTATTCACGATAATTTAAACCTGAAAAGTTTATTAAACTTTATAAATTTTTTCGTATTTTAGTATAAGAAATGGCAACGTACATACCTGGCATACAAGATTACATTCCACAAATCCAGCCGTTCAAGCCGGATTTTAACTTTTTCCAATCTGCATTAGAGCAGAAACAACAGCAGTATCAAGCTGGCTATAATAAGATTAGTGCCGTATATGGCCAACTTCTTAATTCTGAGCTACTTAGAGATGCTAATAAGGAAAGAAGGGATGCGTTATTTACAGAAATTGACGCAGATATCAAAAGGCTTTCTGGCGTAGATTTATCTCTGCAGGAAAATGTCAAAGAGGCAAGTAAGCTATTCCAACCTTTAATTAATAATGATTACTTTAGAAAGGATGTAGCATATACTAAACAACATTATGCTCAGCTCAGAAGAGCAGATGGCATGATGAGAAATCCTGATCCTAAAAGTGATGAAAGATATTGGCAAGAAGGTGTTACAGCATTGCATTATCAGGCTGAAGATTTTTCTAAATCAACAGATGAAGAATCAATGCGATATAGAAATCCTGTCTATACGCCGAAGATTGATGTAACAGAAAAACTATTTAAGTTCGGTAAAGATAACGACATTAATCCTGAGTCAGATCCAATCCGTAGTGGTGGCTTCATGTATAAGTACACCAATGGTAGACCAGCAATTCCAACATTACAAAATACATTCTCTTCGGTGCTTATGTCAGACCCTAGAATTAAGGCAATGACTGATACTGAAGCATATCTAGAAAGAAAGAATTACTCTAAAGAGAATGCTACTAGATTTAATGGAGATGAGTTAGCAGCTGAGACAGAATATTTGCAAAACAAAATTGCAGACATTAATAAGTATTATGAAAAAGCTACTAAACAAACTGAAGAGAAGGCCAATAGAGTAAATACTACTAAGAAGGTTATTGAAGATAGAATTGCTACTTATGGTATTGACCCAGACCTAGACCAAGATCTTGTTAAAATGTACCAAGGTGCAATGACAGATCAAAGCACTATTGCTAGTAATCAGCAAAAAAATAAAGATGTTACTAGCCAAATCAACGGTATAGATATGAATTCTCTTGACAGGGAATCATTACGCTATAGAGTAGATAATGCAATGTCCTACTTTAAAATTGATGGACTTGCTGCTCAGACTGCAGAACAATATGCAATGAGCAAACAAAAGGTTGATTTTCAGGTAGATCCTTATGCTCTTGAAGCTACTAAGCATAGATATGCTATGGCTAGACAAGATGATCAGCAAGACCATGAAAAGAAAATGAAAATCATGGACATTGCTAGTGAAATGTTTAAAGCAAGTGGCAATGCTCAGGCTGGTAAAAGTCTTAATCCATTTTATGGAACTGGATTGCTTCTAAAGATCCCTACTCCTGGAGGAGTTACAGCTGATAATTTAGATATACAAAGAGGAAATGAAGCTGCTGCTCAAACTAAATTAGATCAAAGTACTAAAATAGTTGATACAAACATTGAGGATTTTCTCGCTATACAAAACAGTATAATCAAAAATCCTGGTGCTACTCCTGAACAAAAAGCAAAGGCAGAACAGGATATAAAAGATAGATTAGGTGAGTATCAGGTAGTAAGTAAACAAGAAGCATATACTAAAGATCTTCCTACAGACGTAACTGATTTTGGAGCCGGAATAGGTAAAATATTACTTGGCGCAGGATTATGGACAGAGGCTATTGCAGGAACTATATTTACTGGTGGATTTTCATTGCCTGCTCAAATTGGAGTAGCATCAACAGGCACAATTGCTATTGGTAAAGGTATATCAGATATTGTTGGTGCTGTAGGGGGCAAAGAAGAAGTTGGAGAAAAAATAACTCAGTCAAAAGGCTTGGTTGTTAAAAATGCTAATGGAACATATGATCTAGTACCTCAAGCTCAAAGAACACATTTTACTGATCCTAGCAGTGAAAGTTACTATGATAATGTAAATAAGAAAGTTCTTGAAGGTTTAAATGAAACCTATGCTTTATATAAAGGAACTCCATATGAAGGAATAATTAGAGAAAAAATTAATAAGACTAACGATAGACAACAGCAGCTTAAAACTTATAATGATGTTTTAGATGGTGTAAAGAGAATAACAACTGAAAATAATCAGGTACTTAGCACAGCAATGGCTAATGAAGCTGGTACAACGGCTGAAAATGCAAAGTTATATTGGAAACCTGATATGACTGGCAGTAGGACAGAAAATGAATTTGTTTCTGCATATGTAGAAGCTAACAAAAATAATACAAAGGATTATCCTCAAACTACATTTATGAGTTATGTAGTCGGCTCTACTTTTGCTGATTTTACTGGAGATACAAAATGGACAGTGTCAGAGGAAGAAAGACTTCAAGATATGAGAGATGATGCTATTGATCTCTATGAAGAACTAATAGATGCCCATGAAACATTAGCTAAAAATCCTGATGGTAATTTAAAACTTAAATCAGTATTTGATGATGGACTAGTTGCAGATGAGGGTATAAATAGATTTTTTTCAAATGCGTCATATTATGGATTTGATGCTGCTTTTTATGACGAGGCAGGATTTAAAATGGGAATGGATTTCTTTCAAAAAGATTTTATACCAAAAACAGCATCTCCATCGTTTAGAGATGAGAATGGCGTTAAGATAGTCTATGGCTCAGGTCTAGAAATTACTAGAGATGAGTATGCTGAAATGAAGCATGATCCAAAAGCTGAAATGGCACTTAAAACATTTTTGGCATCAGCATCAATGAACTATGGAGGTAAGACCGGTGAAAATCAAATGAGACCTACCGGGGCATATTATCTAAGTGCAATTGCAGCTAATGATGCTAATAAAGTAGCAATGACTTGGGAACTTGATCCAGCATGGGTAAAAGAACATGCAGGTACTAAAGATGCGCATGGACCAACTTGGGACTTACAGCAAAAGTTTGCCGAAAAGGAAAAAGAAAAAGGTGGTATTCCTGACTATAAGATAACATTCTTTATGGATGCTGATAAAGCAGAGTCATCACCATTCCAAGCAATGCAGCTTTCAAGTGAAGAAATGCTAATGAATATGAATGGTCAAATTACACTTGATGCTCATGAAAAATATGCTGGAAATGCAAGTATTTCTAAAAGTGCATTAGGTGGCTATACATATAATGGTTACATAAAAGCCATGGATGAACTTGGTAATTATATAACTAATCCAATATTTGGAAATTCTGATGCTGACCTAAACTCTCTATATGGGTATCTTAATAATATAATGGGTTCAGCAGCAATGTCAAATATGCAACAAGAAGCAGCATTAAGAAACCAACAGAATCTTCAGTTTGATCCAACAGCAGTGCTTGAAACAGAATAACTATGGTAGATAACTTTCAGATACCTACTGGTAATCAAGGGGTAGATCCTATTGATCAGTATCTTACTACTCTTGCAAAAACAACACAGTATTTAGATCAAGCTGTACCCAGATTAGAACAAGGCATAGATCAGATATTACCTCCTCAAGCAAAAAATAAGTCTCAGTATACTGGTTTTAACCAACAGAAAGCTGATGCAGCTTTGGGTACTTATAATGGTATGGCTTCGTTTACTCCTAATAATACAAAGCCAAAACAAGGAGGAAACGTTGATTATATACAAGGACTGATTGCATCAGCAATATCATCACCCATTCCTACATCTGGTGCTGCAAGCCAAGTAAGAAAAACTGGTTTTGCAGCTGGTCCAGATAAATTAAACTTTGATAGGTATTATGCACATAATGCATATAAGAAACTTGGATGGAATCCTTACGTAGATAACGAGGCTATTTATAATGCTAATAGTTCTTGGACAGATGATTTTGGAAGAGCATGGGACCAGTGGGGAAAGCTTGCATCATTAGGTTTTAAACAGACTGCCCAAAATTGGGATGATTTGTTTACTTTAAATACTGCTGGGGATACCAAAAATGCCAGAGAAATGAATAGATTAATGTCTATTTCATCATCTACAAGAGGTGGTATTGGTGGTTTTGTTACGAATCAATTTGCAAATTCTGCCTACACATTTGGTGTAATGGGAGAAATACTTGCAGAAGAAGCTGCATTATGGGGAGCAACTGCATTAACTGAAGGTGCATTAGCATCACCTGCCGTAGCTAGAACTGCAGCCAATATAAAAAAATTATTTTCTGCGGGTAACGCCGCTGAAAATGCTGCAGATGCCATAAGAGCAAGTAAGACTGTTGAAGAAGCAAAATCTATGACTACTGCCGTAAATTCTGTTCAGGATGTTTCTCAAGCTAGAAAGTTTTGGAATGGTGTGGCTGGATTTATAAATCCATTTTCCGATACTGCTGAGACAATAAAGAATATTAGAACAGGTGCCAACGGCTACGATAAATTAACAGATGTAGCTAAAGCCACTAAAACATTTGGAGCATTCTTTAGGGATATGCGACTCATGAATACAGCACTAGCAGAATCAAGATTAGAAGGAGGCTTTGTACAAAATGAAGTCTTCAATAAACTTATTCAAGATTGGAATAAGAACAATGTTGTTCCGCCAGATGATATAGCAGCAAACAAAATGCTTAAGCAAGCAAAAGATGCTGGTATTAGAACAACAATGATGAATATGCCAGCAATTCTATATTCTAATAAGATTGTATTTGATAAGGCATTAAACGGATTCAAACCATTTAGAGAAACCTTAGATGGTAGTCTTGGTACAATGGTAAAGAAACTAGGTGGCAAGGGTAAGGCATACGAAGGATTTATAGATACGGCTAATCCTAAAACATGGTTTACTAAAAGAAATTTTAAAAGAATTGGTAACCAGTTCAAGCCAGCAAACATAGCAAAAGGAGGAATGAGATACTTATCTGCCAACCTAGCAGAAGGATTGCAGGAAGTATATCAAGAAGCTATAAGTGAAGCCACAACTAATTACTTTACACAGAAGTATCTTAATGCAGATAGAGCAGGTTACTTGTCATATGCTGCTGCATTAGGTGAAGGATTTGGAAATCAGATATCTGGTAAAGGTGCTGAAACATTCTTATCTGGTTTCTTGATGGGAGGTCTTGTACAAGGACCACAAGCATTAGCATTTCAGTATGCTCCGCAGGTAGTTAAAGACTTTCAGGAAAGAAGAAAAGATCCAGCAAAGTATGCTGAAAGACAAAATCTTAGAAAGCAACAACAAGAAAAGATAACTAACTTCCTTAATAAAGTAGCAGAAGACCCTAAAGCCGTGTTTGATCCTGTATATGCTAATCTACAGGCACAAAAGGACTTTGCAACAAAGATGGATCTAGCTGAAGCTGATGGTAATAAGAAAGAACATAAAGATGCTTCTCAGGATTCAATACTTGAACATGTACAACTTCTTTTAAATAAGGGATATATTGATTTATTAAAAGATCAGATTTCAAGTTTTAAAGGACTAAGCGATGCTGAATTACTTCAGGCATTTGGATATAGTCAAGAAAATGGAAATGCTAATGAGTATAATAAATCTATTAGGGAAAAACTAAATGGTGTAGAGGCAAAGATTGAAGAGATTACCAAAAGACATGAGAAGTATAGTAGTATAAAGAATCCATTTGATCCAGACTCTGATGAGTTTCTTGATTATGCAGGATTTGAAACTGCAAGACAAGCAGCTATCTATAACGAATATACTTTTAGCCAAGCTGAAAAAAGAATGGCTGGTATTCTACAGGAGACTTCTAAATTTGCTGGAGGTGCTGTTGCTGGTACTATTACTAATCTTTTTAATCTAGATCAGTTAAATAATGAAATCAAACTTTTAAAACAAGAGGCTACAGTATTATCTCAGGGTGATGCAGAGCAAAAGAAACTTGCAAAGAAAAAACAAAAGGCATTAGATGCATTAACTGCCCTTAGAGGAAGTATTGAACTGTATAGTCAAGACCTTGAAAAGCATAGAAAAAGTCTTGTAGATAAGGAAGCAAAAAAAGAATTATCAGAAGACGGCACACCAGAATATTTAGAATATTCAAGAAAAGAACTTGATAATGATTTAAGAAAATACATCTCTACAATTACTGGACTACCTCTAGATGATGCATCTATGGATAAACTGGTTATTGATTTCCAGGATTATTATGAATTAGATCATGACAAACGTGTAGCTAGTGTTAACGTAAATAAACTTAATGATCCTAACTTCTTCTTTAAGACAGCAAGAAGATTTAGTGAATCACAAAGAGAAACTCTTAAGGCAGCACAGAAATATATAAATGATGCCTATGCTGAATTCATGCGTAGGAAAGATAGCAATCAGTTACTAGGGGACTTGTACGATAAGTATAAGGTATTTGTACTACCTGAAGATATTGCTGATTTTGTTGCTGGTAAAAAACTACCTTCAGAGTTTGTTGATGTGGCTACCAAAGTTCCTCTTGAAAAAGACAGTCCTAAGTATGCCGAAATAATAATGTATCTCAAAGAGTTTGAAGAAGCTATGGGATACAAGTTTGAAGGTATGCCAGAGATTGTAGAAGTAGAGGAAGAAAAACCTGAAGAGGTTAAAGAGGAAGAAGTAAGTCTACAACCTGAAACTCCAACAGTAACTAAACCAGTTACTACAGATATGGCTGTAGGAGATATTCCTAAAGACCTTATTGCCCAATTACGTGCACAATTTAGAATTGATAATAATAATATGATTAATGCAGGGCAGACTGCTATGATGGAATCTGAATTCTCCAAATGGGTTCAGACTAGTTCTAGTGCTGCTAACATTATTTATAACTGGAACATGGCTAATAACCTTATAGATAAGAGTACACCTAGACCACAAGTTTCAGAAAAAGCAACTGGGGTTTCCACAGAATTAGTTAAATTTGAAGAGTTAACAGAAAACACTGTACTTATAATGAAAGATACTGGCAAGTTCCCATTAAAGCGCGCAAGAGTTATTGAAACTGATGCAGCTAATAGAACTATTACAGTTCAACCTGTCGGTACCGAAGATAGAGTAACTTTTATAGAAAGTGAAATACCTAATGAAATTGCTAGTATATATAAGACAGGAGTAGTTGCTCCTGAAGCCACCCCAGAAGTTACCTCTGGAGAACAGCAATTGTCAAATGAAAATTTAACTGCTGTTACTACTGAAGAGGAACTTATAAATAGCATTAACGAGGACGTGGAAAAAGCCAAGTCCATGACAAAAGAAGATAGAGATAACGACCTTTTAAACTCATTAGGCTGTAAATAAAATGATAAATTGTAGTCTTACACCTGACCAAATCAGAACCTTACGAGTAAAGATTTCAGGTGACTTACTAGATATTCTAGGTAGTCCTGATGCCCAATTTGATGTAAAATCTTATTTGAGGGATCTTTATAATTTTATTGAAGCTGGATCAAACGGAAACAAAAATCTTGCATTAGACTATGCAAGAATGGGATCTGTAATTATATCTCAGTTGGTTACAAATAGACCGACTGATATTGCCAAGCTTTTATTTAAAGGTCTGGATCTCAATGAGTTAATGAAGAAAAACATTGAGTTTGCAGATCCCACTAATGGATTAAATCTGGTAAACGAATATGTTGCACCAATTGTTTCTGAAGAGACTGTAGAAGAAATTGTTGCTGAAGAAGAGAAACAAATACAACAAAAAAAAGTAGAAGACAAGATTTCTAGTACTGGACCTACCATTGAAAGATTACGTCCAACAACTGCAGTATCTACTACTATAAATGAATTAGTAGATCCAGATGATGCAAGTCTTGGGGCTGATCCAGGAATGCGGTACTACACAAAATTTGTACGTGAAATACTTACAAACTATATTGGCAAACGTGTAGGAACTTCAGAATTTTCTGGAATAGATTATCCAGGTATTTATGGTGGATTATTTATCACCATGATGCGCTACAATCAAATACCTGTAGCACAACTCCATTCTAAAATGGACCTGAGTAGAGCTGAAGACAAGCATAAGTATGATAATGATTTTGTCTATGTAATAACTGATGAGAATGGTTTTCCGGTAACTTTTGATGAAAACTATAAAGTATCAGGATCTGGTAAATTAATTTATTATAATACCAGATTCCTTCCTGTAAAACAAGACGGAAAATTTATTTTAACAAATGTTAAGAACGTCCAGAATCCTAAGGAATTATCTAAAAACCTTGGCATAAGTGAATTAGATGCTGAGAAGATGTTAGATGCTCAATTTAGGGCACTAGAACAAGCTTATGAATATCTTAAAGCTAATCCAGAAGGTAAGCTTCTGTATTCAATACGTGGGGGGAGTTACGGTACAGTTGTAAATGAAAATGCTGCTTTTGTAGATCCAAAATCAATAGATTTTGAAAACGCGGCTAAAAAAGTAATGCTTATTAATAAGCAACAAGCAGCTGAAGCAACAGGATCATCAAATTCTAAGGGTGGTTTTTATCTTACTGCTACTGGTAAAGGCATGATGTTTATGAAAATTAAGAAGTTATCTGATACAGATATTAATCTTATTTTCAACGTACTTACTAAGAATCTTACTAACCAAGCTGGTCAACCTGTATCACTCGAGACAAGAAAGAATATCATTCAGACATATATAAAAACGTCTCCAAATGATTTATCTATATCAATAGATTCTACGAACAATAAACTAGTCCTTAAATACAAGGGTGAGATTATTGACTTAGATAACGTAGATGCTGTAAAGAATGCCATTGCTAGAGATAAGACAGGTAACCTCCGTGAATATACGTTTGCAACAAACAAGTTCAATGACGAACAAGCAATACCCCTCTATAGTGTAGAGATAGATGAAAGGACTGGTGGAGCATATATTTCTGGTATTAAGCCCATGTCTCCGATTGAATACATGAGTCATGTATCAGAAGTAAAAGTAGAACTTGAACCTGATGGAACTATAAAGCAGTATAATGCATATTTTAGTTTAACCTCTACGCCAGAGACTATTGGAAAAACTGTAGTTAAAACAGAAGCCCCTACTGCTGACCCTACAATTAGAGAAAAGAAAAATGAAATAGTTGATCAGTTATTTAGAGGTGAGGAAGTAACAGGAGATATTCAGAGACCACAGAACAGTGTTACTCGTTTTGAATTCATAAAGCCTGATGGTACTGTAGTCAATTTCTACAACAGGAATGCTGAGCCTATAAATGAATCAGACCTCAATAAGAAAGCTAGATTAAAACTAGTAGAGAAGGTAACTACCGAAGATGGTAGAGAATTCTATAATGTTGTAGAAGTATACATTGGAGATAAGTATGTAGGCAACATTCAGGAGACAGACTTTAGACAACCTAAAAAAACTGAAGAGGCTATTGCAAAGGCTGAACCTATTGTAAAAGAACAAGAGAGTAAATCATCAAGTGATGCAGATACTATAAGTAAGATCCTTAAGAATAATGATCTGCTTAAAAGATTACGTAACAAGCTTGATGACCAGACCAATGTCAAGGCTACTGCAGAGCAGATAAAACTGGCCAAAGAATGGTATGAGAACAGTCCTCTTTCTAAGTTTATTCCATTTACTGTAGCATTTAATATAATCAATACTAAGACCAGAGGATCTATTGCTACATGGGACGTACATGGTATTACTCTATTCAAAGGATCTAACTATTCTGATCTATACCATGAAGCATGGCATGGCTTTACTCAGATGTTCTTGACTAAAGAGCAAAGGGATTCATTGTATGCAGAGGCTAGAAAAAATAAAGGAACCTTTAAGAGTTTCAGAGGACGAGAAGTATCATATGCTAATGCTACCAGAGAAGAACTAGAAGAGAAACTGGCAGAAGACTTTAGAGAATTTATGTTGTCTAAAGGCAAGAAGGTAAATGAGAAGGCACCGGTAAAAAATAAGATATTCAAACTTTTATTAGACTTATTAAACTACCTGTTTGGTAAGACTAGTGTACAGGATGTACAGGATAATAGCATGGGTAACCCTGTTATTAGTGAGATGTTTGAGAAACTAAGAGTAGGAGATATAAACGAGTATACGTTTAATCAGGCTAATGCTGAATTCTCTTTACTTAATAGTACTATACAACCATTAGATCCTACCATGGATGGTCCTGGAACCATCTCTAGACAGGATGCAAAATTACTGGTAGATACTACAGATGCATTAATTGGGGAACTAATTGATAAACTAAACGAAGCAGAGAATACTAAGACATTTACTAGAGCACTGCTACTAGATAAGGAAGGAAGAACCCTTGCATATAAGTATGTAGAGGAACAGCTTACTAATAAGCTAGAAGAACTCCTACTAGAGCATAATGCTATGGATGCTGATGCTGATAAGCAAGAGATTGACTATAAGATTAGTTTGCTTGCATATGCATTGCGCAACTTTGGTGATAGTAACAATCCCTTCAACACATTCGGTCTTGTAAAATACCATGGTCAGACTTCAGAATTCTTGGAATTTGAGGATAGACTTGGTGATATGCCTGAGGATGTCAATGTATACGAACGTAATGAATTTGACCGTAAGGCTGGTAACGAAACTGCTATGAAGGCATTAGCAGGTACTTCCCTACTCTATACTATAAGATCATTGTATTCACATGATGCTAATGGTAATGTAGAAAAGAACATGCTTGGTTTCCCGAAACTTGCTGACTTTAATAGAAGCTGGAATAGGATTACTAATATTACTGAAGGGTCTAACAACGTAGACGATATTTTTAAGAAGCTTCAGGATGCATCTGCTGATTACCCCATTATAAAACAGTTTATTGATAAGGTAGGTAGTCCTGCTAATCTGGAGAACTCATCTGTTAGACTTTGGTCAGACATAGAAAAGATTATGACCATGCCTCGCATTGGTCTTGTAAGCCTCAGAGTAAAGGTAGAGAATAGTAAACCCGAAGGTTCTGAGAAGATTAAAAAGACTGTTATTGTAACAGCTACTCAGGCTACTGGAGAATATACTAAGGTTGGTAGAAAATGGGATAGTCAATTTGCTATTGCAACAGGTCCTTACATTACCGTAGATGAGAATAACGTCAACACTCTTAATATTGATAAGGTACTAGCAGATTTTCCAGCTGTTACATTTGATAATGCTTTCAGGTTTATGGAAGCCGTAGGTATGCCATTAGAATCATCTAAGGTTGCTGAGAAAGCATTTAGAGAATCTAACATGCTTGTTGATGTTCGTAATATTCATACAACTCTAAAGGGAATTCAGGAATATCATAATCAGTATTCTCCTACTAAACGTTTGACAATTACCAAACCATCTGAAATTCTTAAAGACTTTAAGGTAAAGATAAGTTTGGATCCAGGTGTTTCTGATTCTGAAAAAAGAAGAGCAATAAGTACGCAGATAAAACTTGGAGGAAGTACAACTACTTTTAATAATCTTCAGAAGTTTCAACTAAAATGGTCTGACGACTTTTCGGATACTACTGTATCTAATGCAGAGAACCAGAACCAGTATGAAAGATCATTAAGAAGTACAGCTTCTCAAATGATCTCTAAGATAAATGCTGCTAATACCGAAACTGAACTTACGCAGGATGGTGTTACTAATGCAGATGATTTAAGTATGAATCATTTGTCCCGTAGACGTAATCCGTTTGTAAAAACATCAGCTTTCTTCAGAAGACTGTTTGATAAAAACGGAGAAAAGAAAACTGGCATTGTAAATAATAAAATGACTACGGCTAAAATAGACCTGATGAATATGTCAGGGGTAAGCCGAGAGTTAATCAATGTAAAAGGTATTGTTGAGAATTCTGGTATATCATCATCTAGCGCAGATGGAGTTACTAAGAGACTAGAAGACATGCTTATGATGATGTTGTATGGTGTCAATGAAGCAACACGTCACGCTGATAAGTCTACTACATATTTATATAAGGTTCTAGATGAGCAAGGCAATGTACACTTAATTGATATTGCTTCTTTCTCTGATGCTGTTGGAGAAAACAGTTCTACGGGGGTACAGAAATACGTAAACCAGCTTGTACAATATTTGGCAAGTGAATACGAACGTATTCAAAAATTAGAAGATGGTGATGAAGCTGGAACTGTTACGGTAGGTAAATCTAATTATTATAAGACAGGTACTCAGTTTGCAATCTTTGATAGAATTTTATCTGATACTACTAAAAACAAACTGAAAACTTTCCGTAGTGCCAAAGCAAATAGCATTAGAACTGCTGAAACTTTTTATCGATACTTGAATGATCCAATCAACAGAGATCTTAAAGATACTGTTGAGAAAGAAATCAAAGAGTATCTATTTAGTAGAAGTGGGGTCATTACTGAAAAATTAAATGAAGTAAACTTCTTTCAGAATGATCAGCTTGTAGATGAGCTTGTTAAAAGAATGCTCCGCACTAAGAAAAAGGGATATGAGAAATCTGAAACCTTTACAACGTTATCCAGAGATAGAAAGAAGGAGATTGTAGATTCAATAGCTATTGCCTATACCGCAAATGACTGGTTGCATAAATATGAATCTACTCTTTTGTTCTATGGTGATCCTGCATTATATGACCATAGCAAAGATGAATTCTTTAAAAGAAATGCTGGTTTCTCTGCTACAGGAGACATTCCTCGTACAGATAAATATATGATTGAGTATATAAATCAAAAACTTCAGGAGAATTCTTTAGCCGGTAAATTAGGTATGAAGCCTAAATCATTTGGCAAAGTAATGTCTGCTGCAGTAATGCAGGATACAGCTACAAAATCAATTTATCTAGAGGATTATCTTAAGTATGCTAAAGAAAAAGAAGAGGCAAGACTAAGAGGCCTTAACTTATCCGATGAGAAAATAAATGAAGCATTAGCAAAAATTGAGGAAATCTTCAATGATGCATATGCAGCTATGAAAGAAGGTGATGGTCAAGGTTGGATCAACTTTGATGCATACAGATCTTTATTGTTATCTCTTAATAAATGGTCTTATTATCAGGAACAGCTCTATAATAAAGTAGTAAATAATGAACCAGTAGATGTAAGTGAATTACTTCAGTTCTTCCCTGTTAAGAAGATGCAATACTGGGGACCACTTAAGACAGACGGTCTTCCTGTATATGGATTCCATAAGTATTCTTTGATGCCGTTAATTCCTAATGTTACCGTAGGTACTCATATGGAAACACTACAGCAAAGAATGTTGGAGCAAGGTGTAGACTATGCAATGTTCCAGTCTGGATCTAAGATTAATACAATTACTAATGAAGAGGGTAAGGTAGATAAGTTCTATAATGATAACACTAATAAGACAGATCAGGGTGTAGCATTTGCTAACCCTGCGTATACCTTTACTAAGAACAACATATTCCTCGATTACTTTAAGGATCAGCTTGAAGTAAATGATGCATATAAAGGATCTGTAACATTCCCAACACAGCTGAGAACCTTGATTGAGGAAGGCCTTATGGAGAATGGTGTTCCAACTGATTGGAAACCAAAACTTAAGGATAAGTCTGAAAGAATTAAAAAGTGGAAAGAAGAGACCGATAAAGAAGATTCAAATAACTATAGACTCCTTAATCTTTATGAGGCTAAGCTTAGAAGATTAGTTAAACTTAAAAAAGAAAAATTAAAGAAAGAGATTGGTAATAAGCCGGAAGACCTGGTCAAGTTCATAAGAAAAGAACTGACTAGAAGAGAAATGGCTGAGCATAGTATTGACTTTGTTGATTTTGATGCACAGAAAAACAAATTCAAGAATAGCTTAGACCTGTCTTTGATGGCAGACACTATTGAAAGAGCACTTGTTGCTGTTGTACAAAAGAATCTAATAAACCAAAAAGTAAATGGTGAGAGTCTTGTACAAGTAGCAGGTACTGGATTTGAAAAAGCTAATTTCCGTAAACCATCTAAAGAAGAAATTAAAGAATACGGCCAAAGAGGTTTAAGATTCTACCATCTTAAGGATGGAAAAACAAAAGCAATGCAAATAAAAGTTGCAATGCAGGGTAAGTTTAAAGAACTTCTAAAGCTACAAGATGTAAGAGATCTGGCCAGAGAACAAGAGATATCAGAACTGGATGCATTAAACATGCGCCTCAAAGATCAAGAATGGGTAAATAATAATAGAGATCTTATTACATCTGTTGCAGTAAGGATCCCAACCCAGGGATTAAACTCAATGGAGTTTATGGAGATAGCAGAATTTTTACCTGAGTCTGCCGGTAATATTATTATACTTCCTGCAGAAATTGTAGGTAAAACAGGTGGTGACTTTGACATCGATAAGATGTTTACACTGTTTCCAAACATTAAAATTGATGAGAATGGTCTAGCACAAGTTGAATCAGGTGATACTATTGCTGGAATTGAAAACGATATCTTATTTATTACAAAAGAAATTTTGGAGAAAGAAGATAACTTCCTTTCCCTCATAACTCCTAATACAACTATTACCCTTAAGGCTATTGCAGAACAGATTGCTGAAAAGCTGAAAGGCAAAAAACAAAAGAGATCTGCAACAGATATTTTTGAATCAGAAGTTAACCTAGAGAAACATCAGTCTAATAATATTGGTAAGATGATCCTAGGTATTATTGCTGTTAACAATACCTTTAGCACAATATTCAATAGAACAGGTCTTGTTTTACTTCCTGAAAGAGTTGTAACCAGCACCGAATCTGGAAATGTATATGGTAGGCAAACCCTAGAACTACCACATAACACTATAGATGGTAATATCTCATTGTCTAGTTTATACTCTGCTGATGGAATTGATAAGATTGCAGACTTAATTAGTCAAATGATCAATGGTTCTGTGGACGTAGCTAAAGATGATTGGATCTTTGATTTGCAGGCTGATAAAGAAGCTATTTCTAAAATTGTATTCATGATTCAAGCCGGTGTTCCTGCTAAACAGGTTGCACTATTTATGTCACAGCCTATTATTAGAGAGTACATCAGAAAACAAAAAATGCTTCGTAGTAAATTCAATGAGCCACTTGGTATCAAAGATCCTGGCACATACTATAGAATTACTGCAAGAGATCAAATTTTATTTGGTAAAGAGTTTGGATTTGGCCTAAAGAAAAAAGATTATGAAAAAGAAGGTACTGTAAAGAAATGGATGCTATGGCCAACAATTGAACGTCTTGCTGAAACAGCGGACAAAAATCTTTTTTCAGAAAAGTCACTTGAGGATAATATTAAAAGCAAAGAGTACACAGATGTAGATAGGGCAGTGTTTGCACATTACCTAGAAATAGAGGAGATGGCAAATGGAGTTACTAATCTTACACAGAAGTTAAACTTTGATACTAGTAAGACCTCTACACTATTTGAAGCAAGAACAAAACTTAGTGACTTAAACGACCTAGCAAACGGTATATCACAGGAGTCTATTGGTATGATTATCAATAATTCTCCGAAGGGTGCATTTAAGATTCAAGACTTTATCATTGATGTATTCAAAGATATGTTTCCATTAAGAGATGGTGACAAACTAAATGATCATATATCTGAATCCTTATTAGCACGAGATAAAAAGTTTAGACAAAAACTGTCAACACTTAAGAAAAGAATAGGTATGACTGATGATGAGGATGTGATCAATAAATATAGGTCGGATCTTATTTCATTTATCTTCCAACAGCATTATTATAAGTTTGATCAGAATGCAAAAACTTATAATGGCGTAGATCTTACTTATGATATTCAGGAAGTAAAGTCACTTAATAATGGTGCTTTTGTAAAGGACGGTGTACTCTATGTAGATAGAGCAAAAATTAAAGAGATTTTTAATTCTGAAAGATATAAGTCTGGACAAGCCTGGGCATATGCAATTGCTCCTTTGGATCCATCTGTTTTATCTCTTTATGATAAAGATGTTGCAGAAGCACTATATAGTAAATACACATACCAAAGAGAGATTAATAGATCCATAGCTACAAATAGTTTTGAAAATGTATCTAAGACTAAGGAATTCTTTGAGTATAAAAAAGAACTTAAGGATGATCCAAACGCAGATTTCAAGGCATATGAAATGGTCCTTAGAGATAGGACACTAGATGGCTTGAATTACCATGGACACATGTTCTTTGGTAAAAGAGCATATGCTAAACAGATTATGGCTCTGAAAGATACTAATCCAGAACTGTTTGAAAAGTATCAATTCCTCAGCGACCTAGAGATTGTTAATACTAAATATGGGGTCACAGAAATATCTAACCTTAGAATTGGCGGAAGACCAAGAGGAAAAGATATAGAAAGACTTTATGATAACCTTCAGGAACTTTCAGATCCAACAGTAAGAAAAGTAAAAGATTCTTTTGAGAATGCTGTACTAAGCAATCTGTTTCAGAAGATGACACACTTTGCATTACTTCAGTCTGGTATTGATACAGGAAGTACATTTAGTCTGATTCCATTTGTATCAAATGAAAGTTATCTTAATCTAGTTAAGGAACCATATGAACAGTTCTTAGCTGATTCTGATACTAGACCACTAGATTTATATGATAACTTGTTTGAAGCACAGTATTCCGAGGAAAGTAACAAAGCTCTGAAGGTAAAAGTAAAAGCTTTTGCTAAATCCATTTATGGTATAACACCGTATGAAAGATATACAAGGGAGTATATATCTACTCCTAATGAAGAAAGTGTAGAAATTACAGCCCTTGATAAAGTTAGAATAGCAAAAGATAACTTAACTAATACTTTAGTATTTGCTCCAATCAGTACCACGATGCTTACTGAAGCTATAATGAAAGAATTTGCTGAAGCAATTAAAGCATCAGGAAAAAAACAACTTGTAGTATTTAATGAGATAGATGGAAGAACTAAAAATGTACAGGGTAATAATTCTGTATATAGAGCAATGGGTGATATGTCCTATGGTATTGTAACTAAAAAAGGACCTATGCCTACTAAACCTGATGGTAAACAGGATAAACTAGCAATGTTTACTGACCAGACCCTAGATAACAATAAGACTATGATTGACGAAATGATTAAAGGCCTTGCTGCAAAACAAGCCGAAGGTTATGAGTTAATCTTTGATCTTAATGGCTATGGTCAATACATGGCAGGATACAATGAATATGCACCAACCGGAAAAGACAAACCTGATTTTGATGCATCAGCTCCAGAAACTTTTAACTATCTTTCGCAGCAGTTATTTGAGAACTTTGGATACTTAAATCCTAATTACTTAAAGACACTTGAGGGTAGAAGAATTGTACAGTCTAGACAGCCTGTAACAGATGACGAAATATTTGACCTTAAAAAATCTTGTAAATTAGCGTAATGAACTCTTGTCCGATACCATCAGAATTTGAACCATTAGTAGAACATGCTAAGTCCGTAGGTATACCTGAAAGGTCTGCTGTAAGTCAGGCATTAAGAGCATATATGATTCATAACTCCAATCTAAAGCCAGGAGAAGAACCTAGTATGCCAACTAATTATGAGTTCAATAAGATAATGGATGATTATAATATCTTCATTAACTCTCCTGATAGGCAAACGGTTACAGAAGCTCCAGTAGGTTCTAAGGATTACTTTGCTGATATAGAAAATGCATTTCCTTGGTATAAGGTTATAAGAGAAGGTCTGCAAGTTGACACTGAATCTCAGTCAAATCTTAAAGGTCGTGCTATTATAAATGCTATTGCAGAAAAACTAAGTAGCAATTTAGGTGTACCCTATCAGTTTGTTACTGCTGCTGAGGCACAAGAACTTACTAAAGATGTAAATATTTGGTCTGGACAACCTGCATTTTATTTCGGAGATACTATTTATATCCTACCAGAATTAGCAACAGAGAAATCTGTCTTCCATGAATTTGCTCATCCATTAGTAAGAGCTATTGCAACAGCTAATCCTGAGTTATTCAAGAATCTGTACAAGCAAGTAATGGCCACATCGAAGGGTCAAGAATTACTTGACCGTTCAAAGAAAGCTTATCCTTCTGCTGCACCAAATGATCCAATCATAATGGAGGAAGTATTGGTTATGGCTTTAACTCAGGCAGCAACAGACACAACTGATTCTGCATTTAACAAGTTCATTTCCAATCTGTTATATGCAATCAAGCAACTTCTACGCAGAGTATTTGGAAAAGTAAAAGTTGAAAAACTTAATCCTAATACTACTATTGGGGAGCTGGCAGATATGCTGATGATGGAGAAGTTTGATATAGATACAAAATCTATTAGCCGTGAAGACATTGCTGCTTACATGACTGAGTATGATAACCTTATTGAGTCTATTGATAAGTTATCTCAGAGTACATTACAGGGGTCAACTGATGAATTATTCAATATGATCTCTGGTCATATTCAGCTTATAAAAAACAACAAGGACTATAAGGCAATGGATCAGATCCTAAAGGATTTGTACCAGAGATCTGACCTGAAAGAAATTTATGAGAGTTTAGCACCATACCAAAGTAAAAACGAGTATTTAATAAACGAGATGACTCGGCTCCAGCAGGATGCAGAGTTTGCTAAACAACATACAAAAGCATTCCTTGATAGTCTGTTGCGCCTCAATGCAATGACAGATAGAGTACATACTGAACTTATCAATCTTGTGAAGGATATGAATTCCCAAGATAATGTAGGTAAAGTATTTTACTTTAACAACATTATGAACTCATGGGATGAGTTCTTAAATGGTATGGAGACTACCATTAATAATGAACTACAGTCTGGAGCAATTAAGCCGGACAATCCTATTATATCATTAGTTGGAGGTATCAGAAGAAAGATATCTAATGCACAGAAGACAGCAAACAAAGTATATGCTGAAGGTGTATCACAGGTTCTTAAGTCTCAAATAGCACCAATGAAGACTGCTATTGATGAGAAGTATGACCAGATTATGGAGGATCTCCGTAAAAGAAATGCTCCTGCAAGTATTATAGCACAGAAACAAAAAGACTATTGGGGTCTTGAGGGACCAGAACTTGCTGAATTCCTAGACCTTAAGAATAAAAAAGATAAGGGATTACCAATGTCTTCTGTTGAATCTCATAACTACGAGATTCTAAAAATGAAGAGTTATAGAGATGGTGCATATCTTACTGATGAGAAGATTGATTACCTAATGACTGGCAGACTTGGTGATGGTCATGCTCTTAATTCTTTTATAGAAGGTTTTGTATATAACCAAGATCCAATTGTATTTGGATTTGCCGGATGGGTAAAGGATAATCTTACTGAAGTATTTACCTCATCACAAAGAAAAGGTAATTCTTTTCTTAATGAGGTTAAGCCATTACTAGAGGCTGCTGGTTATAACCAATCTAACCCTGCTGCATTCGGAAGAAGAGCAACCTTTAGAGATAAGAAAGGTGGTGTAGATAAAGATGGTAAGTACGTCACTAAAGATGTAAATACTATTATCAATCCTTGGAAAGACTATAGGGCTGATATTGCTAGATTAGAAGCAGAGATTAGAGCAGCAACTGAAGTAGCATATTCATCAGGAAATAATGATGAGGTTCTACGACTTAAGAAAGAAAAACGAGACTACGAACAGAAGTATTTTCATACCCCATATACAGAAGAATACTATAAAAGATTTAGTGTATTTAATCAAGGTCCTGGAGATATTATTGGCGCAAAAGCTGAGGCTGCTAGAAATGAATTATTATCAAAAATTCAGAATCTTACTACATCAATTGGTATCTCTACAACAAATGAGAACTTTGATACTAGAGATGAACTAGCTAATCTTTGGAGAGAATACAGACAGCTGCATTCTAACTATACATCTTCGGGTCAATTAAAAGATGCTGAAGGAATTAAGATTGCAGAAAGACTGAGAGAATTTAGAAATGCATCTAAGGATCTATACGATAATACTCTTATCCCTGAGTTGTTTACTAGTTCTCTTGCTGCATATGAACAGTCCCTTATTGACCAAGGCTATGAGAAATGGGGTGTACCATTCATGAAGCTGAGAAATAAATGGATTGAAAAGAACACCAGAACTGTAATCAAAGATAACTTCTACGCAGAGCAAAAAAGAATTACAGATGAGATTAAGCAGATAAGTAGCAAGCTACCTAAAAATCTACAGGCTGAGTTTGATATAAGCAAACACTATGAGAAGCTTCTGCAGTTGATGAATCCTTACAGAGATGAGGATAATCAACCAGAAGCTACAGCAATGGACTTGCGTAACATCGAAGCCATTAAAGAAACTCAGGAATTAATTAATCTTGCAAAAGAAAATCTACCTAGACTTACTGGTCTGACACAACTGGAGCATGCTACTCTTAGTAATTACTACGAAAAATTATCTGAGGGAGAACCTGTTACTAAAGAAGAAAGAGAAGAAGTAAAAGTACTATTAGATAAGAAGTCACAGTTTGGATTATCTAAAGAAGATAAGGCTAGACTGTATGAATTGTATGCGGAATTAGGAGAATTACAGAAGTCATATCCCACAGACTATTACATGGATATGTTTAACAACTATCTGAGTTTAGTTGACATGGATCTTTTAGAGTCAAACTTTGACATGAAGGATCTCACTATGGATACTGCAGACAGAGTTTTGAATATGGACTTCTATAATACTATAGTTAGCACTAATCCAGAATTCAAAGAATGGTTTGATAAAAATCACATTATCAAAACTGTTACTGATAAGTTTGGAGTAAAGACTAGAAAGATAGAACGTGTAAAGGCATGGAGTGTAGTAAGACCAAGGAACATACAATACTATGACATATTCAGCTTTACTAATTCTTTAGGTCAGCCTGAGTCTATTGTAGGTATGCCTAACCACCTTTATTATGAAAGAACGGTAAAGCAAAAGTTTGTTACAAAGCCTGTATCTGTACTTGAAGCAATTGAACAGGGAGATATTACTAAGGCCAACATGGATAATAAAGGTAACTGGTTACCTAGATTAGACATTGACGATAAGAAGTATGTAAATGAAAAGTTCTTTAATATCCGTGACACGGATAAGAACTTATACAATGCTATTATTGCTTTAACTAAATGGCACTTTACTTTCCAAGAGAATAGTCCTAATAGTTCTAAGTTAGGTTTTGATATACCCCGATATAGAAAAGAAGGTTACGAATCTAGAATGGAATACTTTACCGCCGAGGGTAAATTAGAAAATCCTATATCTAGATGGTGGAGAAGATTTAAATCATTGTGGCAACCCTCACCTGATGATGCCGAAGAAGGATACAACTTTAAGGATCAGATGATGATGATGGATGGTGAAGTATACAATGATCAGAATGCTGGAATTCCAATCACTGGTCTATCTGCATTAGAAGCAGATGACGTATCACTAGATCTTACTTATGGTATGTTAAAGTTTATGGTATCATCCGAAAAGCAAAGAAAGCTTATCGAGATGAATCCAATGGCTAGAGCATTGCAGATGGTAATGAGAGGTTCTGAAGATGCTATTAATGAATTTAAAAACATTAATAAAAGAACACAGAAAAATAACAGCACCTGGAATCTTGTTGGAGAAAAAACAACACTAGGTAAAAGCAAAGGAAAGTCAGTAAGGGAAACAGCAATAGATAACTTTATAGAAAGAGAATTTGAAGGAGTAGTACGCAAGGGTGTACTAGGTAAAGATAAAGACAATGCATTTGTTAACAAAGTAGTAGATAATATCATGAGATTATCTGCCTTTGGATACTTTGCTATGGACATACCTAGTGGTCTGAAAAACTCTTTTTCTGCTAGAATACAAAGTATTCAAGAAGCAGCTGGAGGTAAGTATTACAACATGACTAACTATGCTAAAGGAGTAGCTTGGTCAAATAAAACCATGTGGGAAATAAGTCTTAACGTAAATAAGTTTGGACCTAAGTCACATGATCAGCAGCTCGTTGAAATATTTGATGCTGTGCAAGGAAGATTTGAAGAAAAGTTTGCAGATCATGGTTCAAGATCATTAACTAAAGATGCACTTGGTGGATTGACCTGGATGACTAGCTTCCGTAAATGGACAGAATTAAATTCATCGCTGTCTATATTCGGCGCAATGCTGCATCACGAAAAAAATGTAGAGCAAACAATTAATGGAGTTACTAAAAGAATTGCATATATAGATGCATGGGAGACAGTAGACAATCAAATAAGATTAAAAGAAGGTGTAGACCCTGAATGGGGGATTAATGGTGCTAAGTTTAAAGCATTTAAGAATAAGGTACAAGGTGTTAATAACAGCCTGAACGGTTCTTTTGCTAAGTTTGATTATGCAGAGGCTGATAAGTTTATGGCTTTCAGATTTGTAATAGCCTTTAAACGCTGGTTCATTAGAATGTTCTTAAACAGATATCAGTACAGAGGTAGTATGCGTAATCCTAAATACAGATACGACGCTGCTGTAGGTGATACTGTTATGGGATTCCATGTTGAAGCAATGAGAGCATTATTTAGAGGAATACAAAGTAGAGGAGAATACTTTAATTTCTTATCCCCATCTGAGAAAGCAGCATTGTGGAAGACAACTATGGATGTAGCATACCTTATTTTATTCAGCATGGCTATATCAATGATCTTTGGATTTGATGAAGATGATGAAGATAAGTTTGAAAAACTTAGAGATAGATCAGGACCTCTTCCATTCTTTGGGGTAAGTGAAAATGAAGCTGACTTTAAATTAGGGGGATGGCTAACAAACCATGCACTACTTATGACAATGCAACTTAAGAATGAAACGGTTCAATGGTTACCTTTGCCTGGACTAGGTGCAGATAACTATCTAGAGATGCTTAAGATGGATGCAATAGCAATGAAAAATACTTTAGATAACTATAAGAAGATGGGTGGTGCATTAATTCTTGTTTCTGGTAATGCATTATTTGGAACAGATAGTACTAAAGCATATTGGGATCAAAGAGAAGGACCATACTCATGGATGCAAGAAGGAGAAGAAGGAAGTAAAGCATTGAGTTATTTCTTTAGATCATTCGGTGTTACAGGTAAATCATTAGATCCTGCACAAGCAACAACTAACTGGGTTAAATCATCAAATTGGAGATAATAGAATGGCAAAAACAGTATCAGTAAAGAATGCCTTTGCACCTAAAGGCAGCAGAAAAAAAAGACCAGGTGTAATATCTAAGACAAAGAACAGTGGTTTGAAGTCTAGTAAAAACTATAAGAAACCTTATAGAGGTCAAGGAAGATAAAGAAAAACCCCGGATTTCTCCGGGGCTTCCTCACCACAATAACAAACTAACACATCACACCAAGGTTGTGGCAAGTTTGCCAAACCTAGCTTCTTTTGTTTTGTCAACAATATTTATAAGCAGTTCTTCCGAACACCAAGCAACCATCATTGCTTTGATGTGTGTTTTAACTGCCTTAGTATCATTAAATACTTCAGATACTTGAAGTATCTGTCCATTCTTAGCTACTGTTTTTACAACATAGCCATAGACAGTTGTTCTTTCTTTCTCTCCAGTTTCTTCATTAACTACCATGATTCTTCTTTTTGAATCATGGATTTGGATTGTTGGTTCTTTCATTGGATTATAGCTTTAATATTAGGACGAAAATACGAAGGACCTTTTAATATTTTACCATCTTCTCGATAAATTGGTTTGCCATCAGCCCCTAACTTACTCATATTAGATCTATGAATCTCTCTAAATACTTCTTCAATCTTATGTTGAAGACCGTGCTTTAGTATTGTACCATAGATAATATAAAGCTGGTCCCCTAAAGCATCAGCAATTCCAACTAAATCTTCTTTTTCTACGGCCTCAAGATACTCATTGTTCTCTTCTGCAAGTAGAGAGTATCTTAATTTGCCTTCATTGCTACTAATAAATCTTGGTTTGTTTCCATCCTTCTGGTCAAACACAGTGTGGAAATCACCAACCATCTGAATATAGTCTCTCATATCTACTACTCGGGTTTAAAGGTATAAATTAATTTATCATGCAAGGATTCTGTATGACTCCAAAGATTATTACCCATACCCTCATAGTCAGGATAATTAGGATTATAATTAATTCGGCTATATAACATACCTTTAATTAGTAGCATATAAGCAATAGCGTCACCAATCTTTTCATCTATTGCCTCAGCCGTTGATGTCTCTGAAGCAATCATATCTTTTACAGACTGCAGGTGTTTAACAGCATATTCCCATGCTACCTGTTCAGCTTTACAATGGTACGACAATCCTCCTGCCGCCCTTTTAAAATTAGAAAATACATCTTCTGTAGATGCATACTCTGCATTCTTATTATGAAATCTTTCCATAATTTCAGCAAGACTATGCAATGCCATTTCCTCAAAATCTTTATAGTTCATAATTGTGCTATAAGTATGGGGGGGGATTTCATGCCCCTCCCCAGATTAATTAAAGTTCAGGAAGCTCTAACGGACTGTTGTCGTCAAAGATACTAAGAATCTCATCAGAATTTACAGGCTGCTCCACATCTTCAATAACATCAAATATATTCATTTGATTTTCAGGAACTTGCTCTTCTTCAGTCTGAGGAATTGCAGGCACTGCTGGTACACCGTGAACAATATTATTCATAATGTAAGCATGCACTCTGCTTTGATCTTCAAACCATGTCTTAGGATGCGAAGTTCTTAATGCAATACCGATGATATTGTAGAAGTTCCATAAGTTATTCTCAGAGTACTCATCAAATAACTTTACTTTTCCACACAGCATATCTTTGATTTGGGATACCTGTTCTTTATTAAGAACCTCTTCTTCAATAAACAATACACCGATGATCTCAGACATCTGCTTAAGTGTAAGTTCTTTTTGAATCATTGAATTCTTACTAGAACATAGATAGTTGTAGAAGATGTTAGCTTGATTAAGCTGTGTCTCAATCATTTCTACGGCTAATTGATCTGCATTACCTGTATGCTTTCTAGCAAAGTTGGATAGATGTCCAGCAAATACATAGGTATTAGTCTTTGCTACATAGGCACCGATACCGCACTTAAATCTAGTTGACTTATCATATGAGTTACCCCATACAAACATCATCTTTAAGTCTGGATCTGTACCGTAGTCTAGCAAGATTTTACCCATTGCTACATTTCCTGAATAACTAGAAGCATAAAGCTCTTCTTTAATGTTAAAGCCTTTATTGACAATAGTTCCAAGACTCTTGTCAATAATTGACTTATGGCTAATAGGGGTATATCTACCCCCATGATTTGGTATTGTAACCTGCTCCAGGAAGGAACGGGTTATACCCTTTGGCAATGTTCTGCTCATTCTAAAAAAGTGTTAATTGATATTGGTTTTGAGAACTGGTAATATTACCTATCTCTTTATAGATACGATCTATATAATACTTTTCATTCACATCATAATCAGGCCATGGAAGATCTATATATTCATTGAATACACGCTGTTGCCATCTTCCTGATTCTGTTTGTATCTCTCTACCATCTGCATTATTATGCTTTACTATTTTACATCCTTTATTGGAGACATAGTAACGTACAATTTTCTGCAACTCTTTGCTTATTCTTTCTACTCCTACTATACATGTTTCAATAAACTTCCAATCTCCTTTGGCTTTTACACCTGCACAATAATCAAATATATTTTTATTGTCTCGTAGATAATGTTCTGGTATTACATCATGAACGAAGTAATAATAAATAGCTTTAGGAATAATCAGGAAACTTTTGTTCTTATGAAGAGCTAAGTCTGCAAATTCAAATCTACCCTTGCATTTAGTTGCGTTATAATAATAGCAATCTTTATCTTGGGTAAATATATAATGCGGATTTTGCAACTTCAAGTTTTCCCACTCTTCTTTAGAGCATGCTTTTGTTTTATGTACAGCAATGTAATTGTTTACATCAGCAAGTATGAGCTTGTTATACTGGTCATGTTCAAGACTTAGCTTTGTTAGCTTCTCCCATTCTGCACAGATTTCTAGATACTTGTCTTTGTAATGCGCTGGTATCATCATCTCAAGACCATCTGTATTCTGCATAATAGGAATAGAACCTGGAATACCCATACTAAGCATCTCATATAACATAGTCAGACAAAGCTGGCCGTTAACAGTAATGCGCATAGTAAACTCAGGATCATACAGAAAACTATTCTCGTCATTGCTCAGACCATAAGTACTATTAAGAATAATCTTATAGACATAATTCCTAGGATCTTTCTTAGGTATCTTTTTCCTCTCCTCAAAGAACCATTGATACTGTTCACAGAATTCTTCTTTTGGTAAATGTGCTGGTGCCCATTTATTCATGATAGCCAAATTAGGATAAAAACTAGTAACGTCAGACGTCATTATTATCATTCCATCTTTTGCCTCATATATACCTGGAGTTGTTGCACCGTGCACACCGCCTAAACCAAAGTCAGTTTTAACACCCTTATGTGTAATAGAATACTTAAATCCACCTTTTGTATTTCTTGTATCAAGAACTATGGATTTAAACTTCTCTAGTACACTCTTAAATTCAGGATGTTTAAACTTAATATAAGGTAGTATAATATCATTGATCCTAATAGACTCTCTTCTTGTACGTAACTTATTAAGCTCATAGGTACTTATGCCTGTTTTCTTCTTGAGAAAATGTAGGAATAGTAACTTAGAAATTCTAGGTTCAGAAGCACTAAACATATCCAGTTCATACTCTTTTGTTAATGCCTTACGTAAAGCTATCTGACTCTTACTGAGTTCATATATTTTAGCCGTAGACTTAACGTCATTAATACAATACTGAATAATAGTATCTAGCTGTTCTTGTTTTGTTATAGACGTTGTATGATGAATCGGCATCTCTTGGATGTTATACCAATCCATGCTATACTGAATCCACTTCAAACTAGATTTCTTTGCAGGATTATCCCAATGATTTAGCTTATAAAGATCAATAGTATTTATTACACTATTGTTCCAGTTAGATTTAAAGTCTTGTTCATTAATAACTCTTTGTGCCTCCTCATATATTTCAGCTGCTATATCCTGTCCGTGCATGTTATCATAAATACCTACACCAAACCGACTCATTATAAACGATGTAATATGATTGTCGAATCCTATACCATTAAAACTGATATGGAATTCATCATCAATTACATTATCTACAAGAAATAAATATAGCTTCTGTACATCATTACGAAGCTTTGATATTACAAATACTCTTAAATCTTCAGGATCTTTATAATGTTGTGCACAAAGAACTGTACAATCTACTAATGTCTCATAGTCTATGATCCAATGATTCATTAGTCATTATTCTGTTACCTCTGTTTCAAAATACTTTTGGAAGTCGTAGGTATCTGAATTAAAAGCAAAATGTTTTACGAATGCTTCAATGTCAGTTCTTTCTTCTAGATAATACTCCTGATATGTTTCAAGAGTTCTTCTCTCTTCTTTAACCATTTTGTCTGCAGACTTTGGATTCTTTCTAGGCTCTGGGTCACCATTAGGATCTAGCTTTGCAATCAAATGGAATTGATCTTTCTTGTTCTTACCGATAACAGCTAAGACTTTAAGCTGTGAATCAAAGATACATTCTACAAATGGACAGTCTTCCGTTGCAGGAATCATTTTAAACGTCTTGTTGTTCTTCCAACTAGACGTAAATAACATCATATTATTCATGTTGGTTTTTTTAAAGATGCTGGAACAAAGATATAGATTTAATCTCTGCCTTCAAATTTTCTTTCTCTAAATCTGGCTTTGAACATAACTCCCCAACCTCACGTAAGATTTTCTCACTGACATTCAACAGGTTAGCATATTGCTCATAGTAAATTTCGGGATTCAGATAACTATTTATTTGGTGATAATTAGACTTGTTTGCCATAAAAAACTTTAGGATTTTATTCTTGGTATCAGTACTCATTTTAGAATACTTGCCATCAAGAAAATATCCCCAGTCTATAGCATATTCCGTCATATCAAAAACATAAACACCTTCGTCATCTTCAGTTTCATAATAAGAGTGAAACAATTTATTACTTGTAAGTTTTGTTTTCTCAAATCTTCTGAAGACATCATCGTCCCTTAGATGATATACACACACAAACTTCATATCTTCAGGAACATATTGACCGGTCCAACTGATATAACTTTCAATTGGAACAGCCTCAGAACCTTTTCTAATATCCAGAAGCGGATATATAAACAATCTAGACTTTTGGATATATTCAGTATACAGTTTATTAATCATGTTTATAGGGTGATTTTACCTGTTGCAAACTCATAAGGTAAAGCGTAGTATCGGTTATCATAATGATATCTAGCTACTTCAAGTTTGTTTCTAAGTTTTTCTCTCCATAATAACATAGTATTTTTTTCAACATCAAACACATATACCTGCTGATATTTGTCAATTACTAAAAAACTAAAGCTGATATCTGATGGATCAATCTGCTTTGTGCAAGATACAAGCTCAATATACATTGCTGCTTGCATCCAGTAGTTATAGTACTCAACTGTATCTGCAAAATCACTAATAGTCTTACTAGTAGTTTTAAGGTCGCAAACTGTAATCTTAGAATCCTTTGTTATAATTCTATCTACAATACCTTTAATACCAAAAGGGTAATCACTAATGGTACAGTTTAACATTACCTCGCTTTCTACATAGTCACCAGATAAAGTATCCATAGCCATCTGGTTACTTCTAATAACCTCTACTGAATTCTTTGCTCTAGTGTACATATCCTCATCAATAACATCCTTACCAGATCTATTTTTCAGGAACTCAAAATAACTTATGGCGTCATCCGTCAGGATTTTTTCTAGTCTCTGCTCATCCGTTTTAAGTCTCTGATGAAAATTAACATCTTTAAGGATGTCAAGTATTTCGCTCTGAAAACTTGACATTGATTCATCTGTACGTCTCTGTTCTATAGCAGTTCTAAATACACGATCTATTACCTGTTTGGTTGGACCTGTAGGTACAGACCCAGAAGCAAGAACAAATTGCTTATCAAATGATTCTGCATCAAGCAGAAGGCAGTGCAATAGCCTGCCCTCTACAAGATGCGTATCTGTTCTATCCTCCTGTTGGTTTAGAATGTAATGCTTATAGAATATAGACGGTGAATACAATAACTTATTTAATCCAGAGTAACTGAAATAAAACTTGTTTTCGTAAAATCTATCTTCTGCTTGGGGATCAAACATCTACTTCCTCTGTTTTGGTTGTTTGCATATATTCTTCGTACGGCATTGGTACAATACTTACTCTAAGAAGATTATTCTCCTGTATCTCGCGCATTATACCATAGTCACTAACCTTATTAATTATTTTCTCTACCAGTGCACCGTAGATTTCCTCAGTAAGGCAGCTGTTTTCTTTGAATAAAGCCAACGCTTCTATATTATCTGCATGCTGTAGCTTTGCAACTGCTGCCATAAAAGTCTTATGCGCCTTGGTATTACGATGTTTATAATAAGCAATGGCATAATTTACTTCTTTAAGCAGCTTCCAGATATAATAAGACGATGGACTTATGTTACAGTTATATAACATGTTCATTGCTACAGACTTATCTTCATCACTACCACGGAGCATCATTAGTAATGTATCATAGATATCTTGATCTATAGTAACCTTATCTATTCCCTTGAATAAACTATTGACACTAACAACAGGTAGTTTTTTAGACAGCATTGTATACAGAATGAAGGCACCATCATCGGTGATATATTTTCTTCTACGTTCATTAGCATACATTGTCCAGTCTTCATACCTACTGTTAAGTTCTTTGGTATACATTACACAAGTTTGCTGGTTAAGATAATCAGGACTAACCCCTGCTCTAGAAGACATGAAATTTATAAATTCATTCTTAAGACCAACACCACAATCCTCAAATTCTAGGACATTAGTATGCCCATCTATTAATAGTGCCCTAGAATCTACAGCATGATCATACATTGAAGCATAATCTGCTATATGATCATTGCCAATAATGAAATTTGCATTACTAATATCATTAGTAATCTTAAGCTCATACCTTTTGCAAATCTCTTTAATGTCATCTTTCTTAAGATTATTCTTTGGCAAGATAAATCCTTTGGCACCTTTAGGTATACTGGTTATATCTGTATACGTAGTAAAGACTTTATGTATCTTACTATAATTATCATCATTAAGAAAATGAACATTATAGTGCATACCAGGTCTGAGCATTAGCCCAGACCTTTCAATAAACTTTAATCTACTTAATTGTTCCTCTGTTAATTTTATGCTTCTCTGCATACATTATTATTTTACGGCCATTTTAACGATTTCAGGATCAATCATAAGCTTAGTAAACTTGGCTTTATTACCATTGATTACATTCTTAATGATGTGATATTTAATGTCATTAGTAAATACATCGGCAGTTACTATATTCTTTACGCGCTCTAGGATCTTATCTGTTACTGTCTCTGTATTACTATAGTTAACAGTATAATTAATAAGACGAGTAGCTAGAACACTTGCAATGTCAGCACGATAATTAGAACCTGTTCCAATTGTTTCATACATCTCAGACTTGATGTTATCCCAGTTCTGATTCAGGAGAATCTGATTAGGAGAAATCATCTTGTCAAGCTTGTTATTGATAAACATTGTAAACATTGTACCGAATGTCTCACCTACAGAACCTTCTGCAATAAATTGAATCATTGGAAGATTGTTCTCGAAAGAATCAAAGCTACTAATAGAGTTAAAGAATGTAGTAATACTACGAGCATTTGTTTCTTTAGTAACTAGCTCTGGATGCAACAATAGGAAGTTGATACAACGAGTATCTAGCTTTGCAGATTCTGCCCATTTTGCCCAGCAATCTATATCAAACTTAAGATTGGCTGTAATAAAACGAGTCTTCTGTGCAACGTCAATAGATGTTACATTGTAATCACCATTGTCAGGATTTGTAGTCAAGATGATGTGCCAATCTTTAGGAAGCTTCCATGAGATATATTCTTGACGGTCAATCAAATCCATACAAGCCTGTAGGAATCTTGAATCAGCACGAGTATAGTCATCTAAGATAAGAATACCACCTTCTCCTTTACCTTGAATCCATTCAGGAGCAGCATGGGTCATTCTCTTCTCACCTGTTGGTACATACTTGTTCTGGATATACAGAGGCAGAGTATTCTCAGGAACCCATTTAGTTACATCATCTTTCTTAATCTCAAATTCCTTCATAGGAAAACCGGTCAAGTCACCAATCTCCTCGATCTGAGCAAGATTTAACTTTACTACATGTAGTCCTAAATCTTTACCTATCTCCAAAATTGTACTTGTCTTACCGATACCTGCCTCACCCTCAACAGCAACAGCTACTGGAATCTTTCCATTCTGTTGAAGATATCTATTGTTAGATACAATATGATTGATGAAGTCTTTAAGTTCTGAAGTATTTAAATTTACTTGTGCCATGTTAGTTTAATTTAATTTGTGGTCCTTTTAATGATTTGTTTATGCTGCCACGGGTAGATATTACCCAAAGCATTTTACCTTTTACATTTATATCTGTATCACATTCGCCATCAGTAAGATAGAGAAGACACGTATACTTTCCAGTATTTGCATTATAATATTCTAATACAGGATCAAAACTAGTTCCACCTCTTCCGTGAACTACTAATTCTTGACCGCTTTTATATTCTCCAATATAACTTATAGCTGTATCACATTGTATGACTGTGATATCACTACCCGTTCTATTAATGTGATCTATCTCATGAAAGAATTCTTTTAACTCTTTATCAGAAACAGATCCGCTTGTATCAATTGCCACGAGAACATGTCGGCGTTGCTTAATCTTCAGACCTGGATTCTCCTCAAATCTTTTATTAAACTTACGTCTAAGCTTTTTGGTATATACCTTTTGAGAACCTCCGGTAAATCTTCTAAGATAACCCTTCCAATCAAACTTTGGTGGTTCCTTTACATTTAATTTCTCTAGAATATTCTTTAGTTCTCCTGGTATATTACCCCTTGACTTTTCTACTTGATCTTTAATCTCAGACAGAATATGCTCTGTTTGCTTTTCAATCAGTTTCTTTTCTGCATCACTGAGGTTTTCAAATTCACCCCATGATTCATGATCAGGTATCATGTCTCCCATTTGTGTATGGGATTGACCAGAACCCTGACCATCTAGCATCTCTTTAATTCTCTTACTAGCAGAACTATCAGGATTATTATCAAGTTCATCCTTAATCAGATCATAGTAGGTACGCCAACCTACTTTTTCTGGAAGATCCATTCCAACAAACGGTTCTGTATAAATAGTGCAGCCACCAAGAGGTAGATTATTTATATCAATATATTGATTAATCTCTAGGTCCATTGCAATATTAGCCAGCCTTGCCTCATACCCAGGATGTTCAGAACAGATATGAAAGAATGCAATATGTAGCAACTCATGCTTTAATAACCCGAGCTTATGGGGATCAGATAGTGACCCCCAAAACTCTGGATTAATTATAAGCTGATAGTTAATATTGTTCTTAGCAACACCTGCTGTGGGTACCTTATCAGACCATACTTTATTTAGACTAATCAAAAACAAACCATAGAATGGTTCTTTAAGCATTAGTTCTTTACTGGTTCTAGCCAGTGAATCTTGATGATTCATTCTTAATAGGTATTAGTTTTAAATTAAAATCACTTAGGAAACTGAATCCCCATTCCATCATGTTTCTTTTTATGGAAACCGAAAACTTATCTAAGAAATATTCCATAGCTTCATCCGAAACATTATGGTAAGTTATCTCATTATAGAGTGCATTATATGAAACCATGGTACCAAAATCTATATGTCTACAGATTAAAGCTAACTGGTTAACTATAGTCTCCATAAATACAGTTTGTCTACATTCTGTATTTGCTTCTTTATACATAATCAATAGATACGGCAAGTTTTGTACTACATCTATATGCCGTATTGTTTCTGTAGCAATAGTAAGGTTATCTCTATCGCTACTCTGCATCATTTTAAGAATGTTATCACAAATTTCAGGTGTTAACTTTAATTCATTAGTCATTGATATTCAATGTTTTAAGCATCCACGGTTGTGGATTATTCATAAATAATATCCATTCTCTTGCACTTGGTATGTAACCATTGCAGTCTTCTTTTACATGTTGTTCTCCAACATAACGGGTGTAAACTTTCTTACCATCAGAATTGATGAAGGAAGCACCAAAGATTCTTTCACATTCAAATATTCCCTCACTGTGATGACGGAATAGACGATGCATACTATGACCATACCAGGCCTTAGTTTCATCAAACCAATCATGAATGTCTGTGTAATCTTCTAGTTTACCACCCCATTTTTTGACAGAACTTTTTGCATGTTCATGGGGATGTGCCATAATCTAAATATCAATTTCTCCAACGATAGATGTTAACTCTCCAGATTCACTGTTAGGTTCTTCTACAAACTGGACACCTTCAATGTCCCATTCTTTTTCTTTAAAATTCATATGTAATGTACCCCTACCACCCTCATTATTATACCAATCATAACTATAGTGGTTAAGAATTATACGTTCTCCAATTCTCTGTATAATATCTATAATACGTTCGTCATCTACATCAATCTCATATTTTTCCTCGTCATAATATCTCCATTCATCTATGTCACCACTATCTCCACCACCAGAAAAATCTACTTCTACTTTATAAATACCTGCTTCTTTTACAGCCATCATAGCTGATACAATCTGTGCGTCCGTCATTTGTTTTGCTTATAAAATTTACCAAGAATATTTCCGTTAAGCCACCTGTCTGATTCTAAAACTTCAAATTTGAATTGATACTTTGTCTCATTATAAGACAGTTCAGATTTAGAATAACAGATTTTAAGGATGGATCTCTTGATAATTATACCATCCTTATGTGCTTGCTTTAAGACATCATTACTACTGTAGTAGTTCTGATATGTAGATTTACGTACACGTTTGTACGTCTTCTTACGCTTATCCGTAGGCAGTGCCTTCTTACTAAGCTTGGTTTTTACATCTGCAAAAAAGTTTTTCTTACCTATGTAGGCAACAGCTTTGTTATTTATTGTTGCTTCCATAATGTATATAAAACCGATTGCACCTTCAGGAATCATGTCTTCTGTAAACATGACTCCATTATATATCCAACTCATTTGAGTAAACTATTTTTAAGGATTGGTCTAAGAATTCTATCTACTGTATCAATACCATGAACTTTAATAGAATCAGATAAATCCTTTTCTAGATTTAAATGTATACCTGGTATCTGATACAATGCATTATACTTTGCCATTGCCTCTATACCAACCTTATCATTATCAAGTAAAGTACAAATAGATTTATACTTTATTTTATATAGATCAATTACCTCTTTACGAATTATACTATTCTCACTGTCCGGCGCAATAACCTCTACAGGATATCCCATAGAGTCTATAGACATTGCATCCTTAAGAGAACTACATATTATCAAATACGGTTTTGTAAACTGCAGCTGATCAGTACCTTGCAGATAGTCTCTGACTTTTATGAATTTATAATCCAAACTCTTGGGTCGGTATATCTTACATATCTGATTATTTGAGTTATAATAACCATACATATAATTACCCTTTACATCAAACCCGGGCTTATCAATACAAGTAAATGCATAGTATTCAATAGGCTTTACATTAAATTTCTCAAGTGTCTCAGAACCTATGTTATACTGCAGCCAATATGCGGCGTCAAGATTATTCCAAGACCTTGTTACGACAGTAGATAATTCATATTTGTTTTCTTCAACAATAGGACTTATGTAATAGCCATTCTTATTTTTTTCCAGGAATACTGCATAGTCTTTCATTATCATCTGAACTGTCTCAGGATATTCTAGCTTATATAAATCTGAAACAAGATTTACATCACTGCCACCATAGCCAGTAGAAAAGTCTTTCCATTTATACTTACCGTCTTTATAATAGATATAAAAACTTGGGTTAGTATCCTTATGATTAAACAAGGATTTCATCTTAATACTTTGACCTGTAAGTTTTTCAGTTAGCTTACAGTAATACTCATATATCCATGTAGATGGAACTTCATCTATTGAAACTACTATAGATTTTGTACTAAGCATGTTGTAAAAAATTAAAGGGGACAGATAATTCTGCCCCCTTTGTTAATCAACAATTTAATTACTACAACTCAAAGTCATCAGCCAGAGACTTCTTTGTTGTATTTTCACCAAAAGTTTTAACCTCTACGGTTTTGCTTTTCTTAATGTGAACTTCAGTATTGAACTTTACTACCTTACTCTTTACTTCATCGATACTAGCACTTTCATATGCTATACCATCCTTAGACCATTTGGGAAAATAAAGATCGTGATTAGTATAACCAGCCTTGTTCTGATATTCTTTGCCTGCAATACATACACGCAAAAACTTATTAGCAAAAGGTTTGTCTTGATTAAACTGATTAACTAATGAATCAACTGTATCATGCTTCTCATCTTGAGATTCTAACCATGCAAGTGAACCAGTCTCTTTACATAGATTCTTAACTGCTTTTAGGATCTCCTCATCTCTTACAATGACATTACCCTTTGGAGTTGTAGCATCTGCAAATGGATACTCGGTAAGCTTTACACGACCTACCTGACCTTCATGACGACCCAAACCTGGGTTATCTTTATCAATATAAAATCCTTCAAAGTCATCACCTAATGCAGGACCTTCAACATCTAGAATGATATTGAAAGCTTCCTTATTATAGGGTGTTGCTTCAAGTCGGATATTATAAATTTTTACATTTGCATTACCGGGAGATAATGTCTTTGCTACTGAGGACGATGATCCGTTTTCTTTAATGTTTTTTGTACTAATCATGGTTTTAAATTTAGTCGATGAAGATTTGAGACCAGTCAACTGTTACGCTACCGTCCTCATTAATTTTTGAAATTTCAAATTCTTTATTCTTTAAATGAATAGGTCTAGCACCACAAGATACATCATCCTTGGTTTTAAAACTAAGAATGTTAGTATCTCCACGTCGGTACAAATAACCTATAGCATCAGAGTGCTGCATGATAATTCTTTTAAGTTTACCTGTTAGGTCTAAATCCATTGATGTGAATTCAGATCCGTTCTTTTCCAGCAGCACATCCTTTACGTGACCAGCAAGAATAACTCTTGGTGCCCATTTCTTAATATAAGCAATAATTGTAGAGAATGCTTCACGAAGCCAAGGATAACCGGCACCATTAGGTAGGTTAAGTATGTTGCCATACTTAGGCTTACCCTCTGAAAACCAGTTCTTTCCCATTGGAGATTGAGAATAAAGTTCCTCTGCAAATGGGACACAAATTTCTTCTAAAGCAGTAATTGTATCTACAGCTACGTACTTATAGGGATAACCTGCATCCTTAATTGCTTTACCAATTGCTTTAATTTCATCTACATTAGATGCACCAATCTTTAAAGCCTCAACATACTTAGAACCAGATTCTAAATCTAGGATTAGGCAATCAGGTAGATCAGCAAATAACGTAGTCTTACCTACCTTAGGCTTGCTAAATATTACAAGATTCTCTGGACTTGACGTATCAGGCTTCTGTTTCTTTGTTGGCAATACAATTTCCATTAGCTTTTAATTATTTGATTTAGCCACTTCTTTCTACTTACAGGTTTCTGCAACATGATTGCTGCTAAATCTCTAAGAGTTATTCTATCCAGGGGACAGTCCTCATCTGGATCCATGATCTCATCAAATGTATCAAATGTGATTATATCAGATTCAGTTGCTTCAATCTTTGTAGAAACTGTAACTGCTTCTAATTCACTAACCGGTACAAGATATCTACGATCACTGCTGTTTTCTAATTCAACAGAATCATATTCTTCTTCCCAATATTTATTGTATCTCCACTTATACAAGGTTCTTTCCTCTGTCTCAGGTTCAAATTCTTTATTTACAAACTCCGTGTAAATATCCTGTCCCTTCTTTAGCTGACTTGGAAATAAACTAACATGCAATTCATTCTTTGTATATGGCTTATATGCCATCGTAGGTACAAACAGTGGATCATCTATACCGAGTGCCTCAAAAGTTTTTTGATGATACTCTACAAGATTTTGCATCCTAGCTTTTTTGTCAAGCAGGTTTTTCTTTTCTTGAGTCTTAATCATTATTTTGTATTTAAACGTTTTTCTTGCTTCGGTGGTGTCGGTATTTCTACTACAGTCATACTTTCAAAATTACCTCTGAAGAAACTCATTCTGGTATCACCATTCCTGCATTTCAGAAAGTGCATTACCATAACTCTTTCATCATCAATAATATATCTTTCAGGACCGTAGTACCGAATCTTGAAATACCCTGGTCTGTTTAGACCAACAACTACGTCAGCATGCTGAAGCAAAGCATCGGCACCCATAAGATCTGAAGATAAGATATAGTTACCAGCCCTACCATCTTCATTTCTCTCTGGATTATCAATGTTTCTATTAAGCTGACTTAAAATAATAAATGCAATAGGATATCTTCTCTTAAGTTTTGTAAGAGTTTCTGCAAATTCATAAAGCATATCCTGCTTATTCTGTCCATTGCTTACCTTAAGCAGGTACGAATGGTCAAGAGTAATTATCGTATTGACATATCTTGGAATCTCTCCTTCTGCATTAATGTGACTTTCCATGTAATCAATGATTACATCTTCAATCTCCTTAACAGTCATCGGAGTTTCTACTACGTCAATAGGATACTTTACTCTAATCTTTGCATAGTCATAGCATTTTAAAAGAGTTTCATCATCTAGCTGACCATTAGCACTACATAAATCTTTGTATGATCTATTAACCACACTAGAGAATTCACGCAATGCTGTTACTCTGGAAAGCATCTCGAACTGAAATTCTAATATCCTAAATTCTTCACCTTTATTCAGTACAAATGCACTATTTACAATATTGTCTTTTACTAAAGTCTTACCTGCACCAGACCTACCTGCGATAACAGTTAGAGTATTCCATTCTATACCGTCGGTAGATGCATCATTAAATTTAGGCCAAGGAGTTCTGATACTACGTATCTTACCCTCTTTCCTTCCTTTCATGTATTCTAGTGCCTGGACAAAACCATCTTTCTGCCCTTTCCAAGCATGATTTTTTTCTGCCATTATACTGAAAATGAGATTGTTACCGGACCAGTAACTTAGAATGATTCTAGGACTTTCCGGGATATAAAGCTATAACCTTTACTGAATAATTCCAAGAGAATACTGATAAAAATTATTTCCAAAAAACTAATCTGAATGTGCAATATATCGATACTAATTCTCCAGACAATTACATGCAACAAGAGCATGATGGATAACATCATTACTACAGCCGCCAACTTTCTATAATTCATACTACTTTTTCAGATATTGTGGCTTCATCTTCGTAACCACCGTTTAATATAATTTCACAATAGCTTGCCAGATCAGAGTCTTTAGTCTTATCTGGATTAGTTTTACCTATAAAGTACTGTGAATTTCTCATGTACATAAACTTCTGTTTCTCAAAACTATCCACATAATATGCTGTAGCTTTAAGTATTGTATCCCAACTGTAATCATAATTTTGGAAGAACCATTTAAATGCCTTTTCAATATCTCTTCTGTTTACTCTTGCAGACTTTCCACTGGGTAGTTTACCTCTAGGGAATAATTCCAAATACTGTGCAATAAAATCATCAGATACGATTGGCTTTTCCTCTACTATTTTCTCGTTGAATATGTCTTGTACCTTAGCTAATACCGTTTTACCATCCTCGGTTAAGGAATACTTTTCATCTAAAAGTTTTGTGGCAATAAGATTCCTCAGTTCTGCATGCGCATTTACTGACTTTGGCCTACGTTTATTGGCAATACACCATAAGATATGAAAAGCATTAGGAGTTACATCTAACTCATCAAGGATATCGTAAAACTGTTTGATCATCATAGGTAAATCTTCTATCTAATGCATTCTGTGTATAATCAACCTCTCTAGTTCTAAATTTATGGGTAGTATCCAGCTCATTAGCAACCTCAGAAACTATTCTTTTTGCTGCACCATAATTGATCCCAAATATAGATAGAGCATCATACAATCCTTTTGCCTGTACATATCTTTTATTACTAAAAATTATAAAAGTATACTCGCCATTATTGACGTTAAGATAACCACGAACAGATATGTATTCAGGAAGGGGTACATACTTTTTAGTAGGTAATTTTTCGGTTTCCATTTTTTTCTAGTTGGTTATTTATTTTATTCCACAAATCATTGCAATCCCAATCCGTTTGATTAGTATATGCGGCACTAGCAGGATGTGTAGCAAATATCTTATAATGATTATCGGGTATCATATCAGCATACTCCTGTGCCTTTTTACCGAGAAAAACATAAATAATTCCAGGCTTGTTCCATATAAGATGGTCAATTAATGCTGCCGTGAATGGCTTCCAAATTAACTGATGAGTACCAGGTTTATTTATAGTTGTGGTTAAGGCACTATTCAACATTAGAATGCCTTGATTAGCCCATTTTTTAAGATCTGTAGATCTTTCTAATGGTTGGTCAACAGTTCTTTCAATAGAATCATACATGTACTTTAAAGATTTCTCTATTGTACCATGCATGCTACAACTAAAAGCAATACCATCAGCTACATTTACCTGAGGATATGGATCCTGACCGATAATAACTACGTTTACAGAATCATAGGGACATTCTTCAAATGCCCTAAATAAATTTTTAATTTGTGGTGTCCACTTTTTACCGTTAACTGATTCATTATAAAGGAATTCCAGTATTTTATCAAAGTCTGATGACATTATAAAACTTACGGTTGCTGGACCCCAACCTGCTGATTTCAATTTTTGAAACAGTTTTTCTTTTATATCTTGTAGGTTTATATCTTTCATCTATATTTGTGCATTAAATAAAATCAACATGTCAGAAGAAACAGTAACACCAGCAGAAGATCTTAAGCCAGTAAGAGCCGAGGTCTATAAAGAGGATACATCTATCAGTGTAGATATTCCTGTTGCATACGTGATGCGCTTTAACCAATTGCTTTTAGAATTTGTTCCATTCAAGGATCAGGAACATTTTACAGAAGTAATGAAGAATATTGGTGAAGGAAAGATTGAAGAACCGTTTGCATATCATTGCCAAACTATTCTTGCTTTCCTTACTCTTATAGAAACAGCTGCAAGATCACAAGATAAATTACAATGGGTTGAATACGATCCTGCAACTCAGACCAAGACAGTAGTTGATGGTCCAGCTAAACAAGACAATGTAGGATAAAACCTACATTGTCTGTGTTTTTTGGCTTTAATGTAGGTTAAATCCTACAATATCACCTATTTCTATAATGGCTTGGATGGCCAGACTCATCTCGTCTTTAGAGCAATCAGCAAAGGATCTGCATTGGCCATCAACACATAGTCCTGACCTTACTTTTACTTCATGTTTGACACTCTCAAATGTGTCACCTGTATATGTGGCGACTTCTCTTATGCACTTCATCAGTTTTGATAGCTGTGCATAAGATTTGTCTGCTGTAATAACCTCGTAGGTTAAAGAAACAATCTGACCTTCATCAAGATTTTTAATAAATATGTCAAGTTTTGCTAAACTTAGTTCATTTACAAGTATTAAAGTATTATTCTGCTTTTTTACCTGAATTGTTATTGGAAGCTGGTCTGCCATAATTCTTCTTCTTTTTATATGGACCTCGTTTTTTAGTCAAACCCTGCTGATTAGTAGCAGGAGTAACTACAGGAGCTGCCTCTGTCCTTACAGACTCTTTTACTTTCTTTGACAACTCGTTAATCTCCTTGTCTTTTTCACAAAGACTAACCTCAAACATATTGATTCTTGAATTAGAAGCAATAAGTTTTACATTTAGATTGTTAATCTCTGAAATTTTTGCATTCAATCCTTCCTGTAAAGAAGCAAGTTTATCCAACATTTTCTTGGATGCCTCTTTCCATTTAAGATCAACGAGAATACCAGTGACTACACCACCACCAATAGCAAATACTAAACACGTTAAAAAATGACTCATGATTTTTTGTTTTTATAGTTATTAATTAATTTGGTTACTTCTTCCAGATCATAGTATTCCAGTGATCCGGCAGCTTCGCCAAAGTTACTAAGAACTTTTGTAATTTCTACCATATCCAGCTCAGGAATATCCCAAAAAGTTTTGATCACATGACCATGTTCTTTAAGTATAATATCTAGAAATGTATTTAGAATATTCTTTGTTTTGTGCTTATTGAACCAAGGAATCATAGTTGTTTCATCAGCTGCATAGACACATATCTGCAAAAGCATAAGCAAATTAACAACTTTCAGTTTATCTTCTTCAGTCATATTAAAAGATGTATCTGATTTCATTCCAAGGAATTATTAAACCGTGAAGCATTTTAAATTGGTAGATGTAGTCGTCTTTTAAGTTGTGCTTATATCGAATATTTTTACCACCGTACTTGGATATCTTATCCTCCTGAATTTCAGGATTCCATAGCAAATTTTCACCAAGTATATTATTTTTTAGATTATACTCGTGTTTATTAGCATTATGCGTAAGAAATATTACTTCAGACTTTACCAAAGGCTTATACACAGGACCAACATACTTATCTACTAGCTGAAATAGTGCTGTATACTCTTGTTCCCATCCTTCTGTTACAATTACAGGACTGAAGTTTATATGTACCACCCAACCTTTTTCCATAAAGGGCCTAATAGCTTTTATTCTATCAATAATTTTACTGGTATTAGGTTCTAGCATATCAGCATAGTTCTGAGGCATAAGACTAAATCTTATTCTCATTTTAGATGCAGGATAGAGCTTTAATAAATCAGGATTTACATACTTGGTAGCAAAAGAACCATATGCTTTTTCATGATCACGGAAAAATTTAGTAATCTTTTCCATATCATAATACTTAGCATGCAATGCTAAATCTTCATTACAACCTATGTCATAAGTAATAAAGAAAGGATGTGTTTGATTAGGCTTTTCTACTTGTGCAAACCAAGAATGATGGTCTATGGCGGTTAGAATATCTTCTATATTCTTAGCTACTGTTAGACCTTTAGGTTTATGCCTCTTACAATAACAGTAAGAACATTCAAACAAGCACCCCTGACCAAAACTTGGTGCAATGAAGTCAGTAGATCTACCCGAAGGTCTGATCTGCATAGACTTCCGAGTAACTAATTCTACTTTACTCATAGTACTGCTTCTTCTAGTTCTTCTAAAGTAATACTATCTAGAACTTGGTCTAATGGAGCAAACCGGGTAATATTAAAGCTGGGTTCCTGTGTTTTACCAAATAGATCTCTAACATTTTTAGAATTTCTAATCTCCATTAATGTAACACCCATCTTATCATGCATATCATAGTATCTCATTTCTCGGATAGTATAAATCTTATCCTTAATGGGTCTATTAGGAATAATCTCCATTGACCGGGGATCAAAGACATCATTTATACATACTACTTGATCACCTTCTTTAATCATTGGCTCTTTCTCCTTCGTTAATTCTTTGGTTAATCATCTGGTAGATCTCATCTACAAGATTCCATTGCTCCTCAGGTAGTTCTCTGTACTTCCAGATTTTCCGGACATCCTCTCTGATATTATTCAGAGCTTCACGGTATTCCTCACCATTAATAGCATAGCGGAAATCATCTCCATCTTCAGGAAGATTAAACTCTAGTATTGCTTTCATTTATAACAAGTTTATTAAGTTTAGTAAAAAAAGATAAACTCTCATTTGTCACCTCTTTTTACAAGTTCAATCAACTTTTTAAGACAGGCAAGTTCTGCTTCTTCGTATGTAGTATAACTCATATTTCTTTGCTCACCATTAGGAAATATGACCTTAAAAAATTCACCCAAATCTGACATACCAGACTGTATAAAAAATCTAATTTTATACTTCTCTCTAAACCATCTAAATGCTTGTTGGTATAGTGGTGCTGAACAATTCCAAGTATCTTCTTTACTATTAGTATAATATTGTTTAATACTCATAACTGTAAGTCCAAGCACTCCTTTTTCATCATAGCAACCAAAACAAGGTTCATTAAACCCAAGCCTTTTAAGTTCTAATGCTTCTTGATATGGTACAAATTCTTTTTTCATTTTTTTACCTCCCAATAATGTTTACAAGTACCATCTTTTTCAAGTGGTATACCTAAAAAATAAGACTGTCTAAACTCAGATGGAGTAGCAGTATGTCTGTAACAGGAGTGTTTCAGGGGGCAATCACCCCCTGAACACATTGAAATATCTGGCATATACTTACCAAGAGGTTACGTTACTTACACAAAATCTGTCTCCAACATAATTGTTTGTCCAGACATCCTGATCAAAACAGAACTTCTTTTTGTTACCGGAACACTCATTACGAATTTCTAGCCAATAACAATTAGTTGCTGAATCAATGCCATCATTAGCAATAACTCCGCAGTTACATTGTTCAGTTGATTCAGGCTCCTCCTTTTTACATGAAGACAAAAAGATAAACAGCACAGATAGTACTGTAAATAAAACTTTTTTCATAATTGATTAAAATTTATAAGATGAAACTTCTTCTACCTTTAGAACCTTAGTAGTATATCTACCAGAGACAGCTTGTTTAATTCGAGTTCCAACCATTCTACTGCTGTTTGCTTTTTCATAATAAGTTATTTAATACCCTAAAGGGTATAATTTTGTTACTTATATAAAAATTATACCTGATCAGGTATATTATTCAAAATTTGCATAACCTAGATCCTCCCATACAGGAGGTTTGGTTTCATTAGGATCATTCATCCTTGTTTGATTTTCCGATACCATTCTTTTTACCCCAATTAATTATTGTTTGCTCTATTAAAAATAATACATCTGGAGCAATTACGTCGTCACAATCTTCTACACAACACACATCTCGAACGTAATATGGCTGAAAATCAGGTGGAACAGGTCCATCTACAATTGTTTTCTCTACTGTAAATATATATTTACGATCTAATTCTATAGTACCTTCATATACCTCGGTTACACTAACCGGGCTGCTGCCTATCTTGATCATTAAAAGATTGTATTAGTTTTTCTTGAATTGACTTACTTACTGGAACATCATCCCAGTAGATAAAAATTAAATCACTTGAGTCGGTCATAATCTTGTGTATAGCCCCAAAGGACCATAATGCAAGATATGAAATAAATACATGTAAGTGCTAACCACATGTCGAATTCTATATATCCGTATCGGCTGTAGTCGGCAATAGAGTTGATGATAGTAACAATCCAACAACCTGCTGCGATTACGTAATATATAGGACCATTGAGAAAGTCGTACTTAATGTATTGGAGTATCTTGATTCTGTTATCCATAAAGTTATTGAACTTATAGGATAATGCCCATCCAATGATTAATGCTATTCCTATAGCGAATCCAAAATACATAACGTACTTGGAGATCATGCCACCTATCAATGCAAATAATGCAGTAAGGGTTAGGTACATGGTACCATTGCTTATTGTAGGATGATCATTTACAGGCCTCATTCCCAAATGATTGCAATGTTATTCTCGTAGGCAATGAAATAAACTGTGTCATCAATATCAATGATTTCACAGTTAGCTAGTGCGGTACCAATATATACCTGATCTCCTGCCTTTACAGATGTGCATTCATCACCAGTAGCTACTACGTTTAGTTTACTCCATGACTTCATGAACTCTGCTTCTAGGTTTGCTTGTACATCTTCTGTAAGGATTACTTGACTCTCAGGTCTTACAGGCTTTTCAATAAGGATTCTCTTTCCTTTTAATTTAAACTTCATCTTCGTTGGTTTTTGGTTTATTTACTTTGTTCATACCATCTGGTATAAAATGATATCTGCAATAGAACCAGTCTCCGTATTTATCTATTTCAGATTTAGGGTAACCGTTTTCTATTAGCCATTCTTTTACGTTTACTACATCAGTAGGTATTGATTTTGGAAATCCATATTTCCAACCTGATGGTGGATCAATCATTTTCATGCGCCATCATCTGAATAGTAATCAGAAAATTCCTCGCCAAAACATTTGCTACAGATAATAGATGTGGTTAACAAATCAAAGTAGATGCTATCTACCATGTTCTCATCATCTTCTAATGCAGCTAAGTCTTGTGCACATTTATAGATACTGTCTTTATCGCAGTATCTACATAGACCGGTGCATGTGTCTTCAGTATCTAGCATTGTTCTTTTCTTTTAATTGTTTTCTATACCAAGTATACACTGTTTCAAATGGTACTCCCATTATTACGGGAAATAAAAAGAAAGCCACAAATATACTTAGTATAATCTTAGGAGTAATAAGTAAACCTATTGCTAGAAACAAACAACGCTGCATAAAGAACTGATTCATGTGCCAACGATCAGTTAGGAATACAAGTAATGTTGAGCTAAATGGAAACTTTTCTGGAAATGCTGGCTTGATTATACCGAGGTACCACCAATGACATTTGTATTCTTTTGACAAATCATACTTACAATGCCAGTCAATTGTTTTCATTTCCTCGTCTGCAAGAGCATCCATCTTTCCTTTAAAGACTCCTGCTGCAATAATTAGTAATAGAATTAGTGTAGTCATGTTTTTAATTTATGTGACCAATATACACTAAATAATCTATATTTGTATTTCAGTAGTTAAATCATTGGCAGTCAGTTGGGTATTGATACTAACCAACTCATCTATGCTACCATGCTTTACTGCATATTTACCTTTAGTATGTACAAGATGTGCACACTGTTCTGCTTGAATCATGTTGTGCCTACAGAATGCCATGAGGCATAGTATTACGTGCTCAAAAGAATTATGATTGTCGTTGTATAATACAATCTTAGGCTGTGACTCTATGTCTTCTAGTAATTCTTCAACGTGTTCTACCTGTGTATTCATGCTGTGAATTTTGAATTTTTAGATACCCACATAACTTTGGATGTGTCATAGTCTTCAAGTGCTGACTTGACCCATGTTTCATCAACAGTATTTCTATAGCATAGAATATGAATCTTCCCTGTTTCATCTGGATTCAAACGTAATAATCTACCCAATCTTTGAGATGACTTACGTTCGTTACCGTAGGAATGCATGATGATTCCCTGCTTTAAATTTGGAATATTAACACCCTCATTTAATTGTAGGACACATGCAAGTTTAAAGATATCTCCGGATTTAAATTTATCAAGGTTAGATTCAGAACTCCTATTACCACTAAAATAAGAATAACTACATAGTCTACTAGCCTGGTCTTTAGTATTAGCAAACAGTATTACTTTATCATTGATATAATTAAGTAACTCCTTGGCATATACCTCTTTACTAGGATAAGACATCAATGATTTCATCCTAAGGATACGCTTCATTTGTAATTCTTTCTGACCATTGGCACTGTCTATTGATCTACACCAGTACATGTAATCCTCATACTCAGAAGTATAATAACCACCTGTCTTAGTCTTCTTGAAATAGTTTTTTCTATTATCTAAATCAAGCATGTGTACGTAGATAATGTAATCATTTAGTATCCCGTCACTTACAGCATCATCCACCATGTAGGTAAACTTAATGGGACAATGCTTTGCCACCATTTCACCTTTCTCAGATGATGCAATCTTTGGTGGTGTACCAGTAACACCTACAACTATTCCTTTGTACTTAGATAGCGTATCATCATGCTTGTGCAATAGATTATGACACTCATCTAATATAATCAGATCATAGTTATTTACTGGTCTTTTGGGTAATGACAGATACGTACTGTAATGTAATTCTGCCTTAAAGTTTTCATAGCCATGTTTAATAATCTCTTCCTTCCATGATTTATGAATAGATACTTTAGGTGCAACGACTAATACTTTAATTGGTATCAGTTTAGTATTGGACAAGTATTCGATATAATCTAAACATATTTTAGTTTTACCTACACCCATACTGATACCTAAACCAATCCTTGAATTTGCAGGTAAAGCCTTTAATAAATCTAGAGCTTCTGCTTGTATATCATTCCTTGTCATTTGGTTTTATTCTATAATAAATTTTATTAGGATAACCTTCTGGAAAATACAATTGTAATATATCACAGATATATACTTCACCATAATACGAATCATACCTACCTTCTTCCATCTCCTCATTGTGTATCTTCTCAAGTATCTTAGCAGTATCTAAATAATACTTACTTACTTCAAATGATATGGACTCCGTAGATATTCCTACCTCTTCCTCAATTATTTCTGTAAGTGAGGCAGAAACTTTTAATTCTTCAGAGTCCCCTCTCCAAGTAGGTTCATAAAGGTACCAACATTTGGTACCTGTAGCATTGTCTTCGTATTTCTTAAATCTGATAATCATACCCAAGCGTTTTTACATTGCTTAGAAGTTAAGCTAATAGATTTTACAAGTTGACTATATCTTCCCTGATTAATGCCGTCACCATAGCTCCTAAAGATATGTAGGTCTGCTTTGTTAGGAGTAATTCTAAATCGTTTATTACGTACCTGATTGATTACAGACTTAACTGTATCTGGAGATAGAAACTCAGGTTCAATAAAGGTTGTAGCATAATCTGGTTCACTTTCATTTGGAAAGTAAACATCCGCCGTTACTACATACCCATCAAAGTTGTCAATGAATTGTTTTATCTTTCCCATACTAATGATATAGTTTTAATGCTTTTGCTTTTTGTGGATTATCATGTATCCATGTATGACACATTCTACATATAGACATGAACTCAGAATCATCAAGATATAATTCTCCGACTCTTCCTTGCTTGTGATGTATATCTGTGGCATTGAGACTGCAACCTGGCAGTCTTGCTTCACACATAGGATGTGTAGATAAATAAACTTTTCTTAGAGCAGTATATGCAGCATCCAACTTTTCTTTCTTGGAAGATTTGGGGGACAAAGGTTTCTGCTTTGTTGGTTTAATTTTGTCCTTACTAGAATGGCAACTCCAGCAGTCCTTACAGAACCTCTGTCTCCCCTCTTTCTTCCATATAGGTTTTTGAATGCCGCAACCGCTGCAAATTTTAGGCTTTGCAACTAACATTTGAATTGTTATTAAAAACGGAAACGGTAATTTACGACTTCCTCAACTTCATCATAAAGTTTAGGATCAACCTCACCAATAATTGTAGCTATTGGTTGTAGTTTTTCATGTAAGTTAAGAACGTATTTGTAATGATCACTGTTTTTAATCTCAACAAGTTCTTCTTCAAACAGATTGTTTTTGATTATGATACTACCCATATCAAACATGTCAACTATAGATTCATATTTCTTATCGATAAGCACAGTCTCATACAAATCATAAACAGATTTGTTTGCAAAGTATACAAACAACAACTCTTTATTGCTTAACTCATTTAGATTCATCTTAGTTCGTAAAAGTTAGACGGCAATACTTTTTCCTGAATCAACTTCTCTATGATATTTTCTTTCTTAATACCTAGGTCTTTGAATTCAGTGGTGCTAATGTACGCATCATCTACTATGCCGACAAACTTTTCAGAGTAATCTTTTGCAAACTTACTATGATGAAATAACTTACACAGAAAATTAGAAACGAAATCATGGATTAGCTCTTGCTTCCATATGTTTAGAATCTTTTGTGCACGGAGATTAACATTATTTATTCTCTTCTTCTTGGCGTAATGCATGGTATCTATCTCCTCTTTAGAGTAAACGGATAACCCAAACAGTGCACGTTTGTAAAGGAAGTTCTGATAGGCATTAAACCTATCCTGTTCATAGATTACTTGAGATGTAAATCTTTTAGGGAATTTCTGATATTCAGATAGTTTTCCAGTGTAAATAACTTTTTGGTAGAGTGGCATAATAAATTGATTTTTAAGTTGATAAAATAAAATAGGGGGCTGTTACACCCCCTATTTAATATACTCGAGATACCTAAACCATTACAGACTGAACGGATCGTTATCCGTTTCTGTAACTTCTTCTTCTTCTGCAAATTTAATATTTGCCTGACGTATTGCATCACCATTTGTATGGGAAATAGTTTCATCAGTATCAGTACCGCTTTGATTGTAGAAACATTTACGGTAGATAGGTTGCTCATTTACCATACACACAATGCCAGTCTTACCAGCAACTTTAAAATCTAGTGATGGTTCTTTAGCATTAAATGGAGTCAATGATTCCTTGATAATGATTTTACCAGGAAGGATTTCTCCTGCCATAAATCCAAGGCTTTCTAATTCATCTACAGTACCATGCATCAATGCACTTAGTACTTTGCTACGTACCCAGCCTTTATCTGTAATGACTGTACGCTTTTGTTCTACACGGATATGACCGTAATTTGGATTTTCTTTAGATGGAATAACCACTTGACCAGCTTCATTAGCTGTCACATAAACTTTACTAAACATAATAATAAGAGATTTAAATTGTTAAACTAATTTTCAAGGTCGTCAAAATTTATACTGTCGTCCTTGACATCTGGGAATTCATCAGGATAAAACTCTTTATAATAAAAGTCTACATCCCCTGATTCAGCTTCCTCATCTGAATCAGTTTCTTCCAGTTCATCCTTATTGTTTAGTACTGAGTTCTTAAAAGGATTAAGTATTACTTCACCCATATTAGTAGCGATGAGGTATTGGATATCTTCAGGAGTTAAGTTTAAAACATCTGAAATATCTAACCAAATCGTCTTACCGTTAGGTAACTGATAATACATATATCAAAGTTACTCAGTCTAATAAATAATAGATTAACTTAAGATACTATATACAAAATAAACTGCATTACATAGCTAATTAAATAATATTACCGGGTAATACTGTAGGCATAGAAAGCTTAATGGTATTATCCATCATAATAGTGTTATGATTAAATTCTAAATCTCTATTACTTTCTTGACCATGGTAATCTATGAAAGTTATGACGCCGGTATAACAGTTTATATCTGTTCTATTTATTTCTTTTATTACAGCATATATACCGTCACCTGAAATGTATCCTTGCTCTCTTGATTTTTCATCATCAATAGAATACCATAAAGTTTTTCTCATAATTCTAACCTTATCACCGGGTTTAAATATGATTTCTGGAAATGTATCAGTCAATGCCATGAAGAAGTTCTCTCCATTATTACCTTTCATAATGATTCTTGTTAGATAATCAATCATTAATTTCTTATTAGCAATCTGATCAGTCACTACACTTTCCAGTATTTTTTCTATTGTTTTGGTGGTAACATTAAACTGAAATTGGTCTTGAGCCATAAATAATTAGGTTGGTTTAAGAATTTATACGATATTAGTATTATAAATATGTCATATGGCAGGAAAAAATAAACTATCTGGAGAGCTATGCAAGGCCTCCCTAAAGAAATTTCCAAATACACCATTACTTACATTAGCTAAAAAATTATACTCCGAAAACTCCTTACATTTCAGTAGTGTAGAACATGCAAGGAAAGTATTGTCTTACCATAGCGGTAAGAACGGTGTTAAAAATAGAAAATCTCTACAAGATAAATCTTTACAGCAAGAACTTACATATAACTATTCTCCATTTGATGAGATTCCAGAATCATTTGAAGAAATTCGGGAGCCATACATTCTAGGTACTGCCACAAAAAAAATTCTAATACTATCTGATATACACTTTCCTTACCATAATGCTACAGCACTTAGAACTGCAATTAGGTATGGTTTAGAACAAGAGGTAGATTGTATTATTCTTAATGGAGATATACTAGATTTCTATTCACTCTCTGATTTTGATAAAGACCCAAGTAAACCTAAGTTCCGTAAAGAAATAGAATTAGGTAAGTGGTTCCTCAATGAACTCAGAATGGCATTTCCAAAGGCACAGATATACTACAAAATTGGTAATCATGAGATGAGACTAGAAAGATATCTAAAGGTAAAGGCACCAGAAATATTTGATACTGATGAGTTTAGATTAGAGATCTTACTAGAGTTTGCCAAACATCATGTAATACTAATAGATAAGTATACTGTAATTAAAGCAGGTAATCTTAACATCATTCACGGTCATGAATACCGAGGAGCTGGAGGTACATACCCTGCTAAGTATATCTATGGTAAATCAAAAGTCAATACAATCTGTGGTCATTACCACAGATCTAGCACTTACCTAGATAAAAACATGGATGGCCAATATCACGGTGGATTCTCTACAGGATGTCTGTGTGAACTATCTCCTGATTATATGCCATACAATGAATGGGTACATGGATTTGCTGTTGTGACTATGAAAAAAGATGGTAACTTTAGTGTTCAGAATCTTACAATAGATAATGGGGAGATACGCTAATGCCTACTGTAATAAAGCTAGGATTGTTTGATTCAAACATGATACGCAGTGATCAGAATGAATTAGATATTCCTGAAATATATATTGACCATGCTGTTATGCAAGTTGTAGATGAAAATGCACAGCTTGTTGTGCAGTTTACCTATGAAGAACTTCGGGGTATCATGGCTATTATGGCAGCTGAACAGGAGAAGAAACATATCTATATAGCCGCAGCATCTAAAGATAATTAGTACTCAGAATGGGACTCGAACCCATACAGCTGTTATAGCCAAGGGATTTTAAGTCCCTCATGTCTACCTATTCCATCATCTGAGCAATTAGTACCCGATCAGGTATAAATTTTTATAATAACGTATAATTATACCCTATCAGGTGTAATAATAGATTAGTACCTCCACCAGGATTCGAACCTGGAATGAGGGATTAGAAATCCCTAGTTATATCCCTTTAACTATAGAGGCATGAACCTATATTTACTCACACCGAGTGCTGCAGATTACGTTGAGTATTGTAAATATAGGAAGATTGATAGCTACTCAATCTATTAGTAGTCAGGACAGGATTCGAACCTGTATGGAGTCCTTATTTCAGGATTTTTGAAATGTCTTCCCCCCTTACATTTTTAGCGTCTACCAATTCCGCCACCTGACTATGTTGCTGTCTTTCCAGCTGTCATCAACTTTTTCTTTCAATGTTTCGGGGTTGACACCTTCTGTAGTCAGGACAAGATTCGAACTTGTATTCCCTAATTAAGCGTTAGGTACTTTACCAATTAAGTACACCTGACTAATCAGCGTTCTATTATAAAAAGAGGAAGTTACCGCCTATACCTACTGCATTATTGATACCTCTCTTGGATATCATCTAGATTATATAGAAGATGTTGTGTCTTCCATTCTTCATATAGGTCTAGCCATTTATCTATCCACCATCCTGTAGGACATAACTTTAACGCTTTTTCTGCTTCTTCCAGTGTAGGATATTCTAACCCGGAGAAGACATCTTGATTATTCATTATTCTGTAGCTCATGCTAATATATTATATATTAAATAGATTAAAATATAGATACCGACCATGTAACCAACTAGTAGAAACATGGATGACATTATAACTAAAACCTTTCTTGCCTTGTCGGATTGAACAGTATATAGCAAAGTGTCAATCCATGTTCCTATTGCGTAACATAAAATGATGTAGGTAACGCATAGTATTATATGACATATGTGTTCCATATTACTCTTGTCTTATAAAAATTCTTTCTGTTTTGCTAATAGCCTGGTCCAAATATACACGGTTCCTATAGTCTTTACAAACTATACGTCTTACACGGTTTATTGTTTGGTATGCATTAGCAGGATAAATAAAGAAGTCTTCCTTCTTTAGTTTTGTCACGGGTTTAACAAATTCTTCAAAAGTAAATTGCCTTTTCATTGTAGATAATAGGTATTAAAGGAAAAAAGGGGAATGCCGTAGGTATCCTATAGAATAGCTCCTATAGTGATCCACATAATAGTAATGGATACTGCAACTAGTATCCCAGCAATGAATAGAAGTAAATCCTTAGTATTCTCTGACATAGTTAATAGATTTAAGTTAATAGATTATAAAAATAGAGTTGTAATAGGAACTCATTAGGTTTACACTGCATACCAGCTTCGGTTCCCAATTTTGCTTTCAGTTCTATTGTTTAGGCTTTATATCTCCTATTACAAGTTTAATATCCCCTCTGCACTCAGTTGTAATACTAATACCTTTACTTGCCCGGATATTTATATCAAGGTCATCACGGAAGTCCGGTGTGATGGTATTACAACTGCTATCCCTTGGGAAGATAGTTATGGTGCATTAAATATGAGGGTTATCTGGACTCCCACAAACGCCAGCAACTTACTGGATAGTATCTTACAATTTATATAACCGGAGTATAGATACAAAAGCCGGTACCCTTATATAACCACTATGATTTCCTATTATTGAGAATATGCCGGAGATATTGTATAGTAACATTTGCTTTATCAGCCCCGATAAGATCGCCGGAAGCATACATCTCCTCTTTATCATGCCTATAGGAAGTAATAAGCATAATGAGTTCATCTATAGATAGCTGATAATAGATATCTTCTAAGGTTTCTTCGTACATAGCTATATATTTGCTTGGTTGATTAGATATACAACTGATTTACAATTAGTTAGCATGTAGTAATAGGATAAGTGTGTTTCACCCTATTACATACATGCCTCATTATCAACTAATTATGGCTTGAACGGATCCACATTAGCATCCTGTTGTTCATTTACAGGAGTTATAGTAGTTCTTTTACGTCCTCCAAATCCTAATTCATCTAACATACGTTCAGCAAGAGCATCTTTCATGAAAGACATCTGATTTACCAGACTGTTTGCTTTACGGATATTACTAGTGTCTGCAACTACATTACCTGTACGGGTAAATATCAGGTCAATCTGTGGTCCGTAGTATTCTACAGTCCAGAATAACGGCTTACCAGTTGTTTCATTCTCCCGGTAATTAGCACCCTTAACATTCTTATAATCAGCAAGTTCCTGCTCGGTTCCATGTACATCATATACATAAACCCATTGACCTTTTACATTCTTACTTGGATAGCTTAATCCTGTGTCTACTGCTTTCATCTTGATTGGTTTTAGATTGTTATTATTATTGTGAATAAAATGCAAAAGAAGAAAGGGGAGAGAAAAAAGATAGTGAAGGACCTGTAGATAGCATAAGTCGCTGATATCCAGCAGATTCTGTAGATCCTGTAGGTAGGGATAATCGAGGATGATAGTAAAACTATCGTCCCCATCCCTCCAATAGATAGTGAAAGAACTTGCATTAAAAATGCGATTTGTCCACCGATGAAACACCAGTGTTTACGGGAAAAATGACTTTTTCCTATAGTAATAAAAAAGGACAGTCCCCCGTTAGGAGAACTGTCCTGTACCCATTATGATTTGAATGGGTCGATATCACCACCCTGAGGTTCAGGAGTAGTAATAGGTGTTACATCAGCAGTAATATCTGCACCGCCTATTAGTTGCTGTGCTAGATGCTTGCCGAGGTCTAAGCCAGGAAACATCTTGTTAAGTTCAGCTAGTTCACGGTATTTGCTAGTATCTGCATACCATTTACCTTTCTGACTGCGCTTAACTGCACATCCTTTGGGAACCATACGATAGTTACGATAGATGTACATGCCTGTCTCCTCATCCTTAATGACCTCGTATCCTGCTTCCTTTTGGTCTGCAATATATTGCTCTATAGCAGCAGCAGGAGTGCTAGGCAAGATGTGGTAATAATAAGTTGTGAATTGACCGCCATCTTCAGCAGTACGGTCTTTGCTAAGTTTGAAACGAACGTTAAGAAACATGTTACTCATAAGATTTAATTGAATTAAGTTAATATAAATTGAATTAAGAAAAAAAAGGGGATTATCCTATTAGATAGTGAAATAACTGTAGTTCCGTAGGTAAGGTAGTGATGATAGTAAAATCCTAGAGTCCCCGCATTGTTGCACCAATAGATAGTGACAGAACTCTGCCCCACCATAATGCCTAGGAGTCTGATGCCTTGATGGGAAAAATAAAAAGGACAGGATTGCTCCTGTCCTCTGCCTGTTATGGCTTGATAATCTCGTCTTCAAAATCGTACTCAGGATAATAAATATAGTCCTGAGCATTAATCATTTGACGGTCTTTGGCTGATAGTTCAACCATGAATAAAGCAAGTTCTTTAAACATGTGATAAAGGATTTATGATAAGCAACATTACTTATCAAAAGAAAAAAGGGGATTTCTCCCCTAGTTTCCCTCCCTCTATCAATGGTCCTTATTATAGGACAATTCTCTTTGGATAGCATATAATTCTTGTGTTCGTTGAATCATAGAACTATATACATTAATAATATCTGTTTTACCGTTCTTATCTTTACGGTGCTTAATCTCATGTGGAGTACTAACAAGATAGTTGCTCCAGTTTCTACGGAGTTCTAATAACTCATCGTCAATATCTGCTTGTGTCATGATAGTAAAAGGATTAATGTTAAAAAAGAAAAGGGGTTTCCCCCTAATCTTTAGCCGTTAGAATGGCAGTTCCTCATCTAGGATAAGCCAATCAGGTGCCACGCTGTTTGTTGGTGCCACAATAAATGGTGGTGCATTCTTAGTGCCAAGCTTCTTGTCTGCCTCATACTGCAATACATAGCCACCTGCCGTGTCCCATACCTTCCTGACCTCATTAAATTCCTTGAGGTTAGTAGTCGCATAAGTAAGGATGATGTAATGCCGTCCTTTCTTGTCTTGCGTCTGATGCTGATACAATACTGGAATCTCGGCCTCCTTGGTACGCACATAGTTATAGGCCATGTGCATTGGACTGTCCTTTCTAATACGCATTCTAAACGTATAGATAGTTAGACCGTTGATTCCTACACTACCCAGGCCGAAACCTGAATAGATGTTCTTTGTGCCTTTCGGCAAGCTGTTAAACTTATTCATTGAGTAAAGGATTTATGATAGGCTGAATTACCTATCAGAAAAAAAAAGGGGTGATATACCCCATTCATCATGAGGCATTATCTAATAGATAGTGATTGAACAATCCATAGCACCTAGATAGCATTATTATTACCATAGTTATTAGTCGTTATTACCCCGACATATCCCATAGCATATGCTTATTCTTTTTCTGCTACAGATTTTTTTATTTTATTCTATCCTGTCAATTGCATTTGTCCTAAAACAACAGGGGGTATACCCCGATCCAGATGCAGCCGGGGTCGTTAGGTAGGAGGACCCATAACATCGTCTACTACAGTAAATAAAAATCAGGGGGACATAACATTGTCTACTCCATAAAATAAAAATTAGGATCAGGCGTATTCGTTGAGTAACCTTAGAATTTCATTCAGTGCCTCATGTCTATGGTTCTCAGTTAGGACTATCTTATTGACCCATTCAGACTTTTCTACCTTTGGTACTTCATGTATTGCGGAGTCGTTTCTGAACTTGAGGTCTATCTGCTGGGTGTCCCCCGTAAAGATCATTATGGAGTTCTTACCTAATCTACCTACACACATTTGTAACTGTGCCTTGGTTAGGTTCTGGAATTCGTCTATTATACATACAGCATTCTCAAAGGTTCTTCCTCTAAAGTGACTTAAGGATACTAGTTCTATGGCACCATCTTCTTCCATCTTGTTTAGGATGTCTGGTTTATCATAGACTTTTCTCATATTAGACTTAATAGGGACTAACCATGGTTCCATTTTTTCTTTCTCTGATCCGGGTAAGAATCCGTTATCTTCGGTAGAGACGGTAGGTCTGGTTATAATAATCTTATTTACCCTTCTCTTAAAGTAAAGATCTAAAGCTATCTGTACGGCTACTAGTGTCTTACCACTACCAGCATGACCTATAAGGAAGTTATAGGGCGTACTCATGATTAGTTCTTTAGCTTTCTTCTGTTCTTCAGATAATGTTATTGAGAACTTGATGTCACCCTTAGGTGCTGCCTTTTCAATGTTTTCTTTACCCATACTATAAAGATAGATGTTATTGCGAATATACAACCTTCATAACAAAAATTTTTTGTATCTTTGAAGTATGAGAAATAGTCTTGCTGGAAAATCCAAAGGAAAGTCTACGTCTGCTAAATACTTTGCTTCTCATCCTGAAGCAAGGGCAAAAAAGAATGCTTATAATAAGGAGTATCATTCTTCAGAAGAGAGGAAGACTTATAGAGCTAAGTTGAATAAGGCAAACCGTGATGCTGGTACTTATGGTAATAAGGATGGTAAGGATATGTCTCATACAAAGTCCGGAGGTATGGTTAAGGAGAGTCAATCTGCTAACCGTGCAAGGAACGGAAAAGGAAATAATAAAAGACGTAAGTAATGGCAATACCTCTTACCCAATATCCTATACATTCACAGGGTGTTTTAACAGCTGGTACTAATACATTATTTACTGGACCTGCTGGGTATAACACAACTATATCTGGATTAACCTTTACAAGTAGTGCTGCTAATCTTGTTACTTTAGTTATTAATAAAGTAACTCCTGCGTCTTCGGTTACTTCATTTAGTTTTACTTTAGATCCTGGGGATGTATTATGTGATAATACTTCGTATGTGTTACAGGCAGGGGATACTATTGAGGTTACTACAACTGCAGCTAGTACTAATTATATGTTTAGTGGTCAGGCTATGTCAGCTTCAGTGCAATATACAAGCTTTATATAATGAGAAGCATAGGTCTTACAGATGCAACTGGAAATAGTTACGGTTTCCCTAGAGTAACTGTATATGGTCCTGATGGTAAAATAAAGTTCCCAACAGGAGGGGGAGGAGGAGGTTCAGGTACAGTTACTTCTATAGGTATTACTGTACCATCTGGATTTAATGTTACCCCAAGTCTTATTACTACATCAGGTACCTTTGCCATAACTGGAGCTGGAACTACTGCTCAGTATATTGATGGTACAGGTGCATTGCAGACATTTCCATCAATACCTAGTTTTACTCCATCTGCCCTCACTAAAACAGATGATACTAATGTGACCCTAACTCTTGGAGGTAGTCCTTCTGTAGCACTATTAGCCGCTACAAGTCTTACATTAGGTTGGACAGGTACACTTGCTACAGGTAGAGGTGGTACTGGACTTAGTAGTATTGGAACAGCTCTTCAATACCTTAGAGTAAATTCTGGCGCTACAGGATTAGAGTATGCTACATTTCCCACTATACCTACGGTTAATCCTTCTGCATTAACTAAGACTGACGATACTAATGTAACTCTTACTTTAGGTGGTACCCCAGCAACATCTTTATTACAAGCTGTAAGTCTTACCCTTGGCTGGACAGGTCAGTTATCAACTAGTCGTGGTGGTACTGGGTTATCTACAATAGGAACATCACTACAATACCTACGTGTAAATTCAGGAGGAACTGCATTAGAGTATGCTACCTTTCCTAGTACAAGTGGATTATTGCATGGTACAGCATCGGGCACAAATAACTATACTGTAACTATATCAGGAGTAACTGGTTATGCAGATGGAGATGCCTACATTATTAAGTTTACTAATGGCAATGATGCAGACTCTGATATTAACATCAATGGTTTAGGGGTTAAAACTTTAGTAAAACAATTTGATGTTCAGCTTACTGGGGGAGATATTGTATCAGGACAAGAGCTGATTATCATGTATGACGGTACTAATTTCCAAACTCTTGGAGTAGCACCTAATCAGCTCTTTGCTTATGTAACTAATGATGATTCGGTTACTATAACTAAGGGTCAGCCAGTATATGCAGCTGGATCTGCTGGTAACAGGATGAGTGTTAAACTTGCCTATAACACATCAGATACTACATCGGCACAGACCGTTGGTGTTGTATTTTCTACATCTATTGCCCCAAATCAAAGAGGGTTTATTATTACTCAAGGTGTTATATCTGGAGTAAATACAGCAGCATACTCAGCTGGTGCTCAGTTATATTTAGGTGCTACTGCGGGAACATTAACAGCTACTAAACCCTATGCCCCTAATCACCTTGTATATGTAGGTATTGTTGAAAGAGCAAATGCAGGTAATGGGCAGATATATGTCAAACCTCAGAATGGTTATGAACTAGATGAAATCCATGATGTAGATCTAAAGAGTGTTGGGAATATTCCATCTAATAATGATATACTTACTTATATTACTGGGACAAATAATCTTTGGAAACCAAGAAGTATAGCAACTATACTGGGATACACTCCTCAGGCACAGCTTAATGGAACCGGGTTTGTAAAAGCTAGTGGCACCACTATATCCTATGATAATAGTACTTATTATTTAGCAAGTAATCCAAGTAATTTTATCCCCCTTACTGCACTAAGTTCAACTGCAACAGGATTAACCTATACAAATACAACAGGTGTATTTAGTTTGACAAGTGGATATGTTATTCCTACTACATCTTCCGCAACCAATTGGGATACAGCATATACCAATCGAATTACTAGTTTAACAACAACTGGTTCCTCCGGTGCATCTACACTAAGTAGTAATACCCTAAATATTCCTAACTATACATTATCTGGACTAGGTGGCGTTCCAACATCAAGGCAATTAACTATTAATGGAACAACATATGATTTATCAGCAGATAGATCCTGGACTATTTCCGCTGGTATAAGTTTGACTACTACAGGAACATCAGGAAATGCTACTCTTGTTTCAACTACATTAAATATCCCTAACTATGGACTCAATGACTTAAGTCAGATATCAGTATCTACAAGTAATGCAAGAGAGGATAACTACGCACCAACAGGATGGCCAGGAACATCGGATAGAGTTAAAATAATTCGCATAGATTCTACTAACACCAACTACATGATGAGTCTTGGTGGATTGGCAAGTCCAACAGCTGGTAGAGTTGTAACTATTGTTAATGCATCCGCAGCTAATAATCTAATTATTATTGAGAATCTATCCACTTCTTCTACAGCTGCTAATAGATTTAGGATGACCAGTAATATGGCCTATTTTTTACTTCCCACAAGAAGTATAACATTTATTTATGATGGTACATACTGGACACAGTTGTCAGCAAGTAATCCAATGGGATTAGATTTATTTGATGATTGCACAGGAGGACCACAGAACTATGCCAATGGAGCAGTAGGAATAACTGCATCTATATCTAGTGGAACAAACTCTGGTATAAGGGCTGAAGGTGATTTATTTGGTTCTTTTGGACTATCTACAGGAACTACGGCAGCAGGAGGTGCTGCTATAACAACACAAGCAAGAAGAGCTGGAGCAAATAATGCATTTGCACTTAACTCTGATTATCCGTATTTAGTAGTTGGCAAATTAGCATTAATGCAGACGGCTACTGTAGCACAAGATTTTAAAGTTTGGTTTGGTATAAATGGAGATGGACCAACTGTATTAAATAATACTTTTAATCCAATAGGATATAATTGGTATTATAACGGCAGTAGTAGTTCTTTATGGGATAATAGAAGCCAAAATGCTGGAGGTACTGTATCTCAGGTAAGTAGTCCATTAACAGCTGCAGTTACATCTGTTGTATTAGGAGTATATAAACCAGGTGGAGCAAACATAAGGGATGCTGTATATTTCTACTCTACTGACTATATCATATATCAAGTATCAACAAAATTTGTAGGGACAACTGGTAACTATGGTGGTAACATGGTTGGTCAAATATATTCAACTGCAGGAACAACAGCCAAAGAACTTCGTTTTGATTATCATGGTGCATCAGTAAACTTAGTACGATGAGATATTACATATACGAAATACGTTTTGTGGATTATTTAGGTCAGCAATGTTTAGTATCAACTCCAGGAGCATGTGAAGATGCACTATTTGATCAAAATTTAGAAGAGATAAAAGCAATAGTTTTTACTCAGGCTAAAGCACTAAATAATGATCAGGAGGTAATTGACTTTACATTCTCTATTACTGACATAACAAAGCCTATATATGATGACTTTGTAAACACTTAAAACTTTTCGTAAAGTTCTAGGTTTTAAGAAAAATCTTGTGTAAATTAGTAATACAAACTACTAAATTTATATAAAATGTATAAAGCAATTTATTACAATTCTACGGCAATTTATAATAAGTATAAACTTGCTACAGGTGTTATTCAAGCACATGACCCTTTTAATATGGTTGTACTTGATACAGCAGATAAAACTCCTGGAACATCCACTGAAATTAAAAACACTTTTACCTTTTCAAGTCTAGATTCTATTCCAGCTAATAAGGCAATTATTAAAATACTTAGTGGATCAGAAAGTTCTTATGACATTGCCGTAGAGTATCTAAAAAATCAAAAGGTTACAGTTACAGATCAGTTTTATAATCTGGGTATTATTGTAGCCGAAATACCAAAAGGTAGTTATTCTAGTTTTGAATCTAAACTTAGTACTTGGCTTACCCCTTATGGTTTACAGTATGTAGAGCTAGACGTAGTACATACTATAGATCCAAATTATCAAATTCCATATAGTGAACACTGGCATCTAGGTAATATCCAAGCACAATGTGCCTGGGACGCTATGGATCCATATGCAGTAAATACAGATGACCCAATACCTGTAACTGCTCCAGGAGGAATTACTTATGTTGGAGGTTGTAATCGTCCTGAAGTTGCTTTATTAGATGGGGGTGTTGAAATTAATCATCCCGATCTCATAGGCAGATTAAGTGGTGGCTGTAATGTTAATCGCTTTGGCGAAAGTTCAACAAGTCTTAACTGGAATTGTGTAGATAATAACTCTAGTGTAATTCCAATTAATAGTTTTGATAATCATGGAACAGCAATGGCAGGAGTTATTGCTGGAAATAATTTGAATTATCAATATAGTTTATCTGCATCTAATAACTATTTACGAGTTCAGGTTTTAAAGATAATGTATCCGATAACAACCAATCAATATTATACAAGCTCTACTATACAGATATTGGCAATTAATAAGGCAGTTGCAAATCCTAATTGTGTAGCCATTAACATGTCTTTTGGAAGCACTGTTTACTCTAGTGCATTAGCAGATGCCATTTTGTATGCAAGAAATGTTGGTAGGGATTGTAAAGGTATTCCTTTATTTGCATCAGCAGGTAACTATTCACAGTCTAATCCTACTATTTATCCAGCATTGTATGACGGTGTATTACCAATTGCCGCATCTACTGCAGGAAATTTTAAAGCGTCATATTCAAATATGGGAGATTTTCTATTTGCAGCTGCACCTGGAGTTAATATCATAACTACAGATAGAGTTGGTGCAAATGGGTATTCTACTACAACAAGCTCAAACTCTACTACTCAGTATGATTCATATTACACAAATCTGGCTACATATAGATATTTTGGAGGTACGTCAGCATCTTGTGGAATTGCATCAGCAATAGCTGGTTGTATGGTTGCAGTAAATCCTAATATTACAGCAAATCAAATTGAAACTATATTAGCTGATACTGCTGCTCAGACAGGAGGTTATACATATGATCCTAAATCAAATGAGCTTGGTTATGGGGTATTAAGAATGTGTGATGCTATTCAAAGTGTTATTGATTCACTTCCTGATCAGTTACCTACTATTGATATTTCAACAGAAGTTACTAGTGGCGCTATTGCTTCAACAACATGTAGTAATATTGGTGTAACGACAACTGTTACAATTAATGAAGGAACCTCAGCTAATATTACTAATATGACACTTGATTACTATGCTTCAAACAGTAGTGCTGCAAATCCTAATATGATTTGGTTATACCAATCTTCATATACCACAGAATCAATAGGAAATTCTGCATATACCAATGATGAGTTTTATGTATCAAATATTCCAGCATTATATAATCCATCAGCATATCCATATCTTATTATAAGATATACTTTTTATGATGCATGCGGTCATATTATCTCAGATGGTGAAACAGAAGTAACAGCAATGGTTCCAATGACTCTTACACAAGGTTGTGTAGCAACTGATGCAGCAGTAGAAATTATTAGTTATGAGCTTGCTACTGGTGCTAACAATTCAATTCAAAGAAGATTTACTGTAAGATACACCAATACTGGAACAGTGCCAATTACAAACATTTATGTTAAAAGAGGATGGGTAGGAGGAGCTTATGCTTATCAGGCCATATCAGGATCAAATCTTTCTACTACTGGTGTACTGAATCCGGGTCAAACTAGAACTGCTGTTATTACATTTAATCAGCCAGTTCCAGCTTTACCTGCTACTTATTACACACAAATTCTTACTGTAAATGGCAATTCAGATAGTAATCCTGGAAATAATTATGCTTCCTTTACTATAACTGCATAAAAATTAGTATTTTTATATCATAATCTAACACGGTAGGTCCTAGATAACTTCTAGGACTTACTTGTGTTATAAAAATAATAATCATGAGCAAAATCAACTCTGTTAAATTCAAAGACAAGAAGTCATTTGATAAAAACAAAACAAAGCCTAATGTGCTTGCAATACATGAACCTTTTGGAATCATTATCTTTAAAGATGACAATGAGGTAGTTCCCGATACTGCTAAAGTATCCCAAACCAATACAGTAGACGCATCCTTAGATCAGATTTCTACAGGTCTTGCCATTCTTATTGCTCATGACTATAATGAGGGGTTGGCTTATCTTAAATCTGCAAATGTTGTTATTAAAGAATCATTTGAATTAACCAAAACCTTTTTTACCGAAGTTCCTGATTTTATTCCATTTGATTCTTTTTACGGTAGTATCATGTCTACTGGATTGTTTATCAGTGTAGAACCTGATTATATTGTCCCAATGCAGACAACTGCAGAAACTCCATATACAGGTCATTGGCATTTAGGTGATATGAAATGTGCTGAGGCTTGGACCTTACTTCCTGATGGAGTAGTTAAAGAAGTGGCCGTACTTGATATTGGTTGCGAAACTACACATGAAGATTTAGCAGGTATGATTAGTTCTACATCTTGGAACTGTGTTACAGATGCCCCAGATGTAAATCCTATTAGTGAATATGAAAAGCATGGTACATGTTGCTCAGGTGTAATTGCAGCAAATACTGGAAATGATATTGGCTGTAAATCAATCGGTAACAATCACCTTAAAGTACAGTTCCTACATATTGGCTATAACAGTTCAAGTACGGGAAGTTTTTCTACCTCAGATACTATATGCACAAGAGCAATAAATAAAGCTATTGCTAACCCTAATTGTGTTGCTGTTTCAATGTCATGGGGAGGAGGTAGCGCATATCCAATATTCAGTAATGCATTAAATAATGCTAGAACAATAGCAAGAGGTGGAAAAGGTATTCCAATTTTTGCTAGTTCTGGTAATCAAAACAATGCTAACTTTAATCAATTTCCAGCAGCATATCCGGCTGTAATGGCTGTAGGAGCAACTACAAGCACTAATACAAGAGCAAGTTTTAGTAACTATGGTCCACTTTTGTATGCCTCTGCTCCAGGTGTAAGCCTCTGGACAGTAGATCGTACAGGTGCTGCAGGATATGGTCCAGATTCGTATAAAGGATTTTCAGGTACCTCAGCATCTTGTCCAGCAATGGCAGCAGTAGCAGGTTGTATACTTGTGAAGAATGAAAATCTTACTGAGGTACAGGTTCGTGACATTATAAAAAATTCCTGCAGAAAACTGGGAGGCTATGTTTATGATTCAACTGGAAAATCCCTAGAACTTGGATGGGGAATTGTAGATATGTACTCTGCAATTTCATTGGCTGGTGGTACTAATCCTGGTGAACCTACGCCTGGACCTACATATAATATTTTTGGGACTATATCATCTCAAGCAACAATCGAACAAGGACAAATTGCTAACATAACTTATTCAGTTATTTCAGATAAAGCAATGACCCAAGATACAGCTGTAGGTGTAAACATAGCATTTAAAAAACCTGATGGCTCAAGTTTAAACTTCTATTCTGGAAACATAACTATTAGTGCTGACCAGACTACAAAGTCTATGAATATTCCATTTACAGTTCCTAATACAATCAGCGGTCCATGCCAGTTTATAATGACCGTAGATCCAAATAATTTTGTACAGGAAACAAATGAAAATGATAATGTAGCATTTACGTCTATTAATGTAACTCAAATGCCTACACCAACTAATGGTGTTGATGGTGAGATTACAATTACTGGCTATGAATGGGTTGATGCAACAAGGGTTAGAATTAGATATATGCTTACTAATAGAGGCACAACCACTATAACATCTTGGAAAGCAGTAGTTGGTTTTGATGGAATGTCACAGATTACTTGGAATAGAAATGATGTAATTGCACCTGGAAAGTATGGTGCCTTTGGTTCTGTATTTAGTAGTAATTTATATGGTACTCTTCCAAATACATTTAGAATCAACGTTACCCAGGTAAATGGAGTACCGGATTCAAATATTTCTAACAATACTGCATCTATTTTAGTATCTTATTAATAGTAAAAAATTAAAACATGTTCTATTCAATAGTATTCTCAACACAAAAAGCTTTATTAACAGCTGCTAAGTTACCTGGTGTGCATTCTGTGCACACACCATTACAAATGATCATTTTTGAAGGATCTGTTCCTTCAAAACTTGACCCTAAAACAGTAATTTATATATCGGAGCCATATGCCGGAATTGAAGAGGCTAAAACAGGACTAGTAATTTTTACTGCGGCAACTAATAAATTTTTAGATTTAGTAAACTACCTGAAGAAATCAGCAGTACTTGTTTTAGATACTTTTCCAGAAACAAATATTATCATTACCAGAATGCCTACAATGACAACGTGGACTAAGTTTAATGCTAAACTTGCCAAAGAAGCATCGTCATTAATTGGATTTGTAGAAGAGGATTTAACATTTAATGTTGTTCCAGATTCTCCAGATTATGCATATGGAAATTATACATATGAGCAACATGGTTGGTTAAATTCAATAAATGCAGGAGATTCGTATTCAATGATTTCTGCACTTTCTGGTGAAAAACATGTTGCTATTTTTGATTCATCATTTGATATTAACCATCCTGATTTAGTTGGCAGATCTGCATTTAACTGGAACTGTGTTGATAATAATTCAAATGTAGATGTTATTGCAGGAGATCCATATTATAATTCTTCTTTGGGTCAAATGGATTTTGCATATCCTCAGCATGCTACTGCAATGGCAGGTATTGTTGCGGCAAACTCTACAAATGGAATTCTTGTACAGTCTAATACTTTAAATAAAGTAAAGGCACAAGTATTAAAAGTACTTTATCCATATAATATTAATACCCCCACACCAACTATTATCTATAACACAACAAATTCTGCGTTGATTCGTGGATTTAATCGTGCTATGTTAAATAATTCTTGTGCGGCAATAAGTATAGCATGGACAGGCTCAGCATTTACATCACAAGTATATAGTGTAATGAATTATGTACTTCAGAGTGCTAGAAATTGTAAAGGTATTCCAATCTTTGTATCTGCAGGTAATGTGCCAACTGACCAAATTAATTATTTTCCAGCTGCCTATGGACAAAGCACAAAACTATGCACGATAAGTGGGACATGTTGCGGAACAATAGACCGTGAAAATTCACTAATTGCATCATTTTCTAGTTTTGGTATTAATGTTTTTATAGCAGCTCCAGCAGTACAGGTTTTAACAACAGATGTTAGTGGAACATACGGATATTCCTATTCATCAGACCCTAGTGTAAATGCTGTAACATATTTCAATGGAACATCGGCATCTGCACCAATTGTTGCTGGAGTAGCAGCATTAATGTCTTTAGTAAATTCAGGTTTAAGTGTAACAGATATTAGAACAATTTTAAAAAATAGTGCATTGCAAGTCAATCCAGGAACTGCAGAAGGAGAATATAATTATTCAGGAGTTGGTGGCTTTTTTGATACTGGAGGTAGTAAATCTAATGAGTTGGGATATGGTTTACTTGATCAATATTCTGCACTAATAGGTGCTGCTGCATTTGTACCAGCAACTGGAGGATCTGATTTAAGTTTTTCTGAAATTGATATTCCAGATACAATTTATGCTGGAGATACAATTACTGTAAGTTTTGGAATTGATATTGATCCTGGATTTATCTATCAAGCAACAGGGTGCTCATCTAATAGTATTAAAGTTGCATTTTATAGTTCATCGACTCCGTATTATACGACTGCCAATTGCCCATTGATTTATGAAACTACAGTTTATCCAGAACTTGGGGATACTTCAATTTCTAGTACATTCCCCTACACTGTACCATGTAATGCAACTGGTGATGTTTACATTATTGGAAATGTAGATTATGCAGAGTTATATCATGAAGGTGATGAAACTAATAATATTGGCGTTAGTAATTCAATGACTATAAATGGAATTTTAGCGCCTTGTCAGATTACTGATTTATCCGTAAGCATTATTTCAAGTTCATTACAGACAAATGGGTATAGATCATTTGTAGTTAGATTTACTAATACAGGAAATACTAATATTACTACTTTTAACTGGACAAGAGGTTGGTTAAATTCTCCAACTGGATCTCAAACAACAGGTACGTATAACTTTTCAGCAAGTACTCCACTGTTACCAGGAGCGTCAAGAAATGTTTCTGTAACATGGGCACAGTATGCGGCATCTTTCCCAGCTACTTGGTTTGCAAGAATTAATACTGTAAATGGTGCGCCAGATGCTGTTATAAGCAATAATACATCAACAATTGAAGTAAACTAATACTATTCATTGGAATGATAAACGCAGTAACATATAAAACAGGTGCTTTATATAAAAAAGCATTAGCTGATAAGAATATTTTACAGACACATGAGCCGTTTAATATCATAGTATATGATGACCCGTCTCCTGTAAAAAGGGATATGACGACTATTCGTAGAATTACTGAGGTTGATGATATTACTAAAGTTCCAACTGGATTAGCGTTATTAAAAGTTAATTGTGATCTTTTTGAAACTCGCTTAGATCCGGATTATCGAATTAATATGGACCTTAAATATGAGGCTGAAAAAATCCTAAAAGAAAATAATGTAAAAGTTATTGATACAATACCACTTACATTTGGATATATTGTAGAAATACCTTCTAATTTATCTTTTACAAAATTTACTGAAAAAATTAATAAAACATATAATGATCAAAATATTTTTTTAGTAATTGAGGAAGATGTAATTTTTGATGCACAGTCTTGTGATTACTATGCATGGCCTGATAGTTCTCAATGGCATCTTAAAGATATTCAAGCAAATCAAGCATATGCACTATTAGATCAAGGTGGCTATAACTCAGAAGATGGTACTACATATGGAGAATGGTATACCAGAGACGTAGCAATTATTGATGGTACAGGTTTTGAACTTAGTCATCCAGATTTATATAATACTGATTATCCAGTAGACCATCCTGGTCGTGTTATGACTAGAGAAAACTGGGATTGTGTAAACAATAATAGTAATCCTCAACCAAGTGGTCCAAATGATAAACATGGTACCGTCATGGCAGGAATAGCTGCATCAGGATGGGCAGATAGAAGATTTTTAAAAGGTGTTGGTTTAGATCATATTAATGCACAATGTCTTAGAATAGGATATAATGTTGGAATAAATGGTGCATTTTCAACATCAACCACTTTTGTAATAAGGGCTTTAAATAAAGCAATATTAAATACTAACTGTGCGGCAATTGCAATGCCATATTCGCATGGAGGATTTTCAGTATTTACTAATATTATGCTAAATAATATTAGATATTTTAGTAGATTTGGAAAAGGAATGTTGGTTTTTGCTGCTTCTGGAAATAGTGGAGCAAGTAGTATTTCTAATGTTTATCCAGCAGCATATGATAATGTATTAGCTATAGGCGCTAGTACTGTAAGTCATTCAAGAGCTTCTTTTTCAAACTATGGTTCTGATTTATTTGCAACTGCTCCAGGAGCTTCAATTTTTGCAATTGACCGCTGCTGTAGTAGGGGATATAATATAAATCCAGACCCCACCTATGGGTCAGTGACATATTTTAGCGGTACATCTGCATCTGCAGTCATTGCAGCTACTATAGCCGCTACAATGGTTGTGGCAAATCCTGATATTACTGCACTACAGATTAAAACAATATTAGAAATTACTGCCAGAAGAATTGGTCCATATACTTATTATTCTACAAGTAATGAGATTGGATTTAATCTCAGTACTAATCCTGAAATGGGTAATGGTATTCTAACCCAAGCTACTGCAGTACAAAAAGCACTTGAATATGCTTCAGTAAATCAAACCGCATATTTAAATTATGCGATAGATACTTTAAGTTTTTCTCAAGGTGACTTTGACAATGGTTTACAGGTTGCAACAGGTAGTGCTGTTCAATGGTTAATGGATATTAGTATTACAAATGATTCTCCAGAACCCTTACCAGTAAGTGTAAATACTATTAATGTAAGAGTTTCAGTAACATTAGAAACTGATGGCCCAACACCAACTGCAAGTACACCAATGATGCCTCTTTCTAATACTGCCTATATTTATGGACCACAAGATGTCGTGGTTCTTCCTGGAGAAACTATAACAAGGACTGTTACATGCCAGAGTGGAGGTTTAGAAAGATACAGTTGTCTTTTAGAGGGTAATTATTATTTTGTTGCTAAAATTGATAGTGCCGATTATGTTGTAGAAACAAGTGAAGAAGATAATATTGTATATATTCCTGTAGAATATATATATACTGAAGGTAGCATTGGATATTGTTCTCAAACCTGTGATCCTACTCAATACCCAGATGTGCAAATAAGAATTGATTATTTAACAGTACAAAGGTTGGATCAAGCACTTCCTGCCCCATATACTGGATATTTTTGGAAAATAAAAGCAAGATTTACAAACTTAGACACCATAAATGCAAATAGTTTTTGGGTAAGATATAACTGGAATCCAAGTATAATAAGTGGAGTATGGGAACAATGGGTTTTTGAGAACTCTTCGTTTATAAATGATGATAATCTTGTACCATATGCCCCACAGTTTCAAATGCTTACACCTTTACTACCAGGAGAATCAAGATATATAGAAAAAATTATTGGATATCCACCATTACAATATCCTGCTATAATGACAGCTGTTGTTGCTATAGTTAATACATGGCCAGTAAATAATATTCAACCAATACATTTTACACAATCGGCTATAATATATCAATAATGATGAAAACAATAAATTCTGTAAAGTTTAAAAGTCAAAGTACTTTTGAAAAGACTAAAGTAAAATCTAATGTTTTACAGGTTCACGAGCCTTTTAATATTGTTGTATTTGAAGATGATGCTCATGTAGATCCTGATTTTTCAAAAGTAAAACAAACTAATAAGGTTTCCGATCTAAAAGAAATACCTTCAGGTTTAGCTACGGCAATTGCATTTGACTATAAAAAAGCAAAGAAATTTTTAAAAGATTCTAATATTGACATAGTAAATGATTTTGAGTTAACTAAAACATTTATTATAGATATTCCGGATCATACGGCTTTTGAGGATTTTAGAACTCTTGTAATTGGATCAAATCTATTTGCCTCAGTTGTTGAGGATAAGATTATAGAGAGTAAATCAAACTTGACAAACTATCCATATTCCGCACACTGGTGGTTAGGTAATATTAATGCATCTTCTGCTTGGTCACAATTAACTGCGCCAGGTTTAGTTGATGTTGCTGTAATTGACGGAACGGGTTGTGAGGTATCACATCCTGATTTAGTTGGAAAAACAAACCTGAACTGGAACTGCGTAGCTAATAATAGTAATGTAAGTCCTGTTTCTGATAATGAAAAACACGGTACTCCATGTGCCGGAATTATTGCAGCTAACTGTGCAAACAATGAGCTTGTATTATCTGTTGGAAATGATAAAGTAAGAGTACAGTTCCTAAAAGTAGGGTATAACCACACATCTACAGGCTCTTGGAATACATCAGATGCAATTTTAACAATGGCTGTAAATAAGGCAATTGCAAATACAAATTGTGTTGCAATATCAATGTCTTTTTACACTTCTATTTCTGGAGGATTTAAATCAGCATTAACAAGTGCTAAAGTATCAGGTAGAGGGGGAAAAGGAATGCCTTTGTTTGCATCTTCAGGTAATGATGGTGCATCATCAGTTACTCAAGCTCCTGCTGCATGGCCAGAAGTAATGGCTATTGGTGCATCTAATAGTACTAATACTAGATCATCTTTTTCAAATTATGGAACTAGTCTTTTTGCAGCAGCTCCAGGATCATCAGTGCTTACTACAGATAGAACTGGCGGAAAAGGCTATTCTATAAATGTAGACCCTACTTTAGATGCTGTAACTTACTTTAGTGGTACTTCAGCTGCCTGTCCTGTTATGGCCGGTGTAGCTGGTACAATGATTCTTGCAAATCCTAATTTAACAGAATCTCAAGTAAGAACAATACTTGCACAGACAAGTAGAAAACTTGGCGGCTATAACTATACTAGTGGCAAATCCCTAGAATTAGGATATGGCATTGTTGATCAAAACGCTGCAGTTGCAGCTGCTATTGCAGCAACTACAGTAGTACCGGATGTTCCAAACATCAGCATGATAATGTCAGCACAAGGTACTGCTGTACAGGGAAGCATAATTCCAATTAACTATACTGTAAATTTATCTACTGCACAAACTAGTGCCTTAACACTAAGAGTATCATTTTATAGATCGTTGAATACTATTCTTGAAGCTAATGATACATTGATTCAAACAGAAGTAATTACAGTACCAGCAAGTACTACCATGTATACTTCTGGCTTTAATTATACTGTTCCAACTAACATAGTTGGAAATCTATATGTTATTGGTTTTGTGGACAGTACGAATATTGTTTCTGAGCCAATTGAAACTGATAATACAGCAAGTGTCGTAATTAATGTAGTTACTACAGGTCCAGTACCATCAAATAGTGGTTTAGATTTATCTGTGCAGCTTATTCAAACTAGATATGCTACCAATGGAAAACTTTATGTAAAACAAAAGTTTACTAATGTCGGTTCAGTTGCAATCACAAGTTATAAATTTGTGAGGGGATTTATTGGTGGCACACAGCAAACTAAACAGATTAATAATGTCAATATGCAACCTGGACAATCTGTAACAAGTGAAACTGTTTGGAGTAACTATCCTCCAGCATATCCAGCAACTTATAAGATAACTATAACAGAAGTAAATGGAGTAGTTGATTCAGTTGCCACAAATAATGTTAGTACAATTCAAGTAAATGAGAATGTTGCGCTATGAAACTAAATGCCGTAAAATTTAAAGATCGTAAAGCCTTTGATAAGAATAAATCAAAGGCAAATGTTGCTGCTTTCTACGATCAGCACAATGTAATTGTCTTTAAAGATAAAGCATATGTAAAACCAGATAAGGTAAAAGTTTCTCACGTTGAACAAATTTTAGATGTTAAATATGGTGTACCGACCAGTATTGCCATACTTAAACCATCAAATTATCACATAGGTTTAGGCATTTGCGAAAAAATGAATTTAAAAATTATAAATTCATATCCGCAAACAAGGACAATCATAGTTGAAATTCCTGAGCATATGTCATATACAAAATTTTATGAAACAGTTTTTAGTGCTGGATCATTTGATTTTATTGAACAGGATATAATTACTCAATTTGGAACTCATGCAAATTTTGCCTATAACGACCATTGGCAATTAATTGCTATGAATGCTCAGGAAGGATGGAATATTATTGCACAAAATCCTCCAGTACAAAATAATATTGTAACAGTAATAGATATTGGATGTGAAACAACGCACCCAGATTTAACTGGTCAAGTAATTAATACACTTAATACTGTAACAAATACAACAGATGTTTTACCTTCATCACAGTATGATAATCACGGAACTTGTTGTACAGGATTAATTGTTGCAAATCCAACTAATGGAATTAATACAATAGGTGTGGCAGGTCCATATACTAAAGCAAGTTTTGTAAATCTTGCCGTTATGGATAATCCCCATACATTTTCAACAAGCACAACACAAAAAGTGCAGGCTATTAATCATGCCATTAGTATGCCTAACTGTGTTGCAATTTCTATGTCTTTTGGTGGAGGCAACATTGAACAAGCATTTGAAGATGCTCTTGTTGAGGCACAACAGATCGGAAGAGGAGGTAAAGGAATAGTTTGTTGCGCATCATCTGGTAATCAAGGATTATTTAATGATGTTCAATATCCTGCTTATTATCAAGGTGTTTGTAGTATAGGTGCACTTGATTTTAATGACTTTGATTATAAAAAAGCAAGTTATTCTAACTACGGTGTAGAATTATTTGCTGCAGCTCCTGGATCATATACACCAACTACAGATAGAAGTGGTTCAGCAGGATATTCACTAGACAATACTACTTATTTTAGCGGTACATCAGCCGCATGTCCTGTATTTGCTGGTGCTGTTGCTGCAATAGCAGCAGCATCTCCTAATCTAACAGCGGAACAAATAAAAAATATAATTAGAGAAAGTTGTGTCCAAATAGGTGGATATAATTATAACGGCAATCCTGTTTATCCAAACAGATCGTATGAAACAGGTTATGGAATGATTAGTATTGAAAATGCTGTTGCTCTTGCTGTTGGCGGAACTGTTTCACCAGATCCAACAATTCCTATAAATGTTCGTGTTACTGTAAGTACTGTATCATTATCATTTCCAAATAGCACAGTGCCACTTACATATACAATTATATGTAATAAGGTTTTACAAACAGACACTAATATTTCAGTTACTATTTTTAAATCTGCTAATAATTCACCTGTTTTAGAACCGGCAGATACAGTACTTACCACATTAACTATTACTATTCCTGCTGGTCAATATCGTTATCAGGGATCTTATGATTTTGTAGTAGATAATTCCTGGATAGGTTTAACTTATATAGGTGTTTATGCGGCATCATTGCCAGGAGAAACATTTACTGTTGATAATTATGGATTTAGAGCAATTCAAGTAATAGGTGAAAGTGCTCCACCAAACTTAAATTTAAAGGCCAGAATTCAAAAAATTACTCTAAATTCTGATTTTACAAAAGCTATTGTTTATTTTGATATTCAAAATACAGGTTTAACACCAGTAACAAGATTTACAATTAAAAAAGGATTTGTTGGGTATGAGGAGTATGTTTATGAAGTAATTTATGATCTTCAAACTGATAAATATTATGTTGAAGAAACAGCATGGGAATTACTTCCTCCTCCAAATTTCTTGTATAGCACACCCTTTAAAATTGAAATTACTTCTGTAAATGGAATTTTCCCTGATGATGTAACAACAGATAATAGTGCATCTTATAACATAATTCCATCAGTTAATCCTTAATTACTATGAAAAAATTTCTATACTACTTACAGAAATATGATGGTATATGGAGTATACCATTAGCATTCATGGGTTTTTTTCTAGCTGGCCAATACAGCTTTGAATACTTTGGGGATGCAATTATCTCTACAGAATACCTACAATTTGCAGTACTCACATCATTAATTATGGTATTTGCTAATTTTGTAGTATTCTTAGGTATTAACTTTAACTTTAGAAGTCTTCAGAGATACTTCTACTCAAAAGAAATCAAATATGACATACAAGCTAATCTAACAACATGGCAAAGAATAAAGTTATACTTATTAGTCTACTTTGGATTTTTATTCATCTTCCTCTTTATTCTATATTTGCTAATGACGGTTACTGCGTAAGGGTAACAGCATCAAGTTATGTTGGAGTAAGAGAGAAGGGAGGTAATAACCAGGGGTTTACTAAATGGGATTTTAGGCAACTTATGGTAGAAAATGGATGGAAACCAGGTAATGCGTGGTGCGCATATTTTGTAAAAGCAATGCTTAATGAATGTGGAGTACCTAATAATATTACTGGTTGGTCTCCAACAGCTTACAATAAGAATGACGTAATCTTTACTGACGGTAAATTTTATAAGTCTTTTAATGATGGTGATGTACTAGTTATGACTTTAAGTTATCCAGATAAGTATGGAACAACTAGATATAAAGCTATAGGGCATACAGGAATAGTAGATAAAATTGGTCAGTATTCTATAAGGACAATAGAGGGGAACACTAATGAACAGGGTATGAGAGATAGCAGAACTACTGACGGAGTATATTATAAAATCAGACCATTAACTAAAAAATTACATATTACAAGATGGGCAAAACATCAAAACTAGGAAAAATAGGGGTTATACTAGCAGTAGTTATTATACTACTATCTATATTCTTTAGTATTAAAACTTGTACTAAAAAACCAGTAACTAATCCAGCTGTTGATAGACTGCATGAAATAAACGATAGTTTATATGAAGTCATTGAAGAAAATAACCGAATAGCAAATGATCTTTACAATAAATTGGATTCTATAACAATTATATCGGATACAATTATTCAACGTCAAGAGATTACCAATAAATACTATAAAAATGAAGTTTATAACATTCTTAGCAGTAATGATGCTGATGCCAATACTCAGTTTAGGGCAACCCTCAAAAAGTCAGACTCCCTCCTTAAAAGTGGATTCTACTCCAAAACTTACGACTTACGATCTTCAGCTAATGAATCTAAACTTCACTAGTATGTACTATTGGTACAACACGGCAATGGAAATTGATTCAGTGTACCAGCTAGAGAAGTTAAAGACACACTACTATTCTAAGATTACTGGCATTCAAGCTGATAGCTATCAGACCTTGCAGGAAATCTATGATAATAAGCAAGCTATTGAAAAAGCAATAGCGCAAGAAAAGGAGATGCAGATAAAAGACCTAAAGAAAAAAAACAGACGGCTTATATTCCAAAATGTTGGATTATCTGTTGGTGTTGCATGTCTTTCACTTACAACAATTTATTTTGCAATTGTTCCATAATAAGATATATTTTTGTATATTGTTAATATAAAATTTTACTCATGGATATAGTAAACTGGGATTTTTTAAGAAAGGGACTTCTGATTAAAGAAACCCTTCAAAACCCCGATGACCTTGTACTTGTTGCTGCTAATACAACGTACAAAAAAAGAGGTGACTTATTTCAGACATATGCTGTACCTGCAAGTGCACTTGGAGGAGGTGGCGGTGGCGGTGTAGGCATCACTGAATTAACAGGAGATGTTCTTGCTGGACCAATTACTGTATCGGGACCTGCTGCGGCTACTATTGCAAATAATGCTGTAACTGCACCTAAAATAGCAAATAATGCAGTAACAAATTTAAAAATTGCTAATAATGCCGTTACTACAACCAAGATACTTGATGCTAATGTAACATTTGAGAAAATTAAAAATGTTGCAGCAAATACATTTCTAGCAAATGTAACTAGCGCAGCAGCCACAGTACAAGAAGTTGCAACTAATAGAATACCATTATTTTCATCAGCAATTACTGGTAGTGCTAACAGTACTACATTTCTAAGGGGAGATGGTACTTGGCAATCTGTACCTCCAGGTGGTATTACAACACTTAATACATCTGGATTAATTTCTGGTGGCCCTATTTCTGCACCCTCTGGTACAATTAGTACAAGTGTAACTGCAGGAAAATTAGTAGGTAGATATACTGCTAGTACAGGTGAAATGCAAGAAATTTCACTTGGTTCAGGCCTTACTCTTAATTCAACAACTGGTGTATTAACAGCATCAGGTAGTGCAGGTATTGTACAAACAATAGGTGTAACTGTTGATGGTTCAGGCGGTACAATCACACAAGGTAACAAAGGATATCTTAAAATGCCGTATGGCGCAACCATAACTGGTTGGACTGTAATTGCAAGTACTGCCACAGCAGGACAAAGCATAACATTTGATATTTGGAAAAGTAGTACAGGTCTTCCAACGAGTTCTGGACAATCACTTGTTGGTGCAGGCACTAAACCTAATTTGGCATCTGGTCAACAACTTGGTAATTCAGTTAACGTAAATAACTGGTCAACATCATTATCTGCTGGTGATTACTTAATATTCAGAGTAGATGCTGCTGTAATTGTTTCATATGCAGTTCTAGAAATATACGTAACTAGAACATAATAAACTTTAAAAGTGTCATAATATGGCAACCTGGTTAGGTACGACAAGTAATAGTTGGAATACTGCATCAAATTGGAGCACTAATGCTGTTCCTACAGACACAGAACCTGTAGTATTTACAAGTATAACCAATAATCCTTGTATTGTTGATACTGCAACTGCTGTTTGCAAAAGTTTAGATTTTACTGGTGGAACTGGATATACTGCCACAATAAACATGGCCAACTCAATTACGGTTGGTGCCGTTGCCACTGCAAATCCAGATCATTTTGTTACTCTATCTGCTGGCATGAATGTTAGTGGAACTGGTAAAATAATAACAAGAGCAAATGGCATAACTACATTAACTAGTAATGGTTATCTTTGGCCAAATGACTTTGATCTAAATTATTTACAACAATCTACTACTTCTACAGTTACTTTAGTAGATAACTGGTCTGTTAAATCTTTAGCTTTAGGTCCAGCCGCAAATCATACGGTTACAGTACAGGGTGCATTTAACTTTAGGGTTAATGGTAATTTTACTGTACGTCCTGTAGGAGGTGTGAGTGCATATGTTGCTACAGTTGCAGGCCAAATACCTACATTTATTTTAGCTGATACCGGTACATGGTCAACAACTGCAACTTTTACAGGCCTAACTACAGTAGCACGTGGATTTGGACCAAATATTACAATTAATGCTCCAGGAAAAACTATAACCATTAATAATGGTTGTTACTATGGTGGTCAGGGTGTTGCATTATCTGGATTATCTGAATTTAAATATGTTGCTGGAACAGTTGTAGCAGCTGCAAATTCAACTTTTTATTTTTTGGGATTAGGTGGAATAGTTGGTTATACCGTTAATCTTTTTGGAAGCACATCTCCATCAGCAACACTAACAAATACCTCTGGTGTTAATTTTAATAATCTTGCTTTTGTACAATTTGCTCCTTCTCAGCCTCAAGTCGTAACAATATCAGGAAATGTATGTGTTGTTGGTGATATAATAATTAGTCAGTTTGATCCAACTGCTACGGCAAAAGGTTCTCCAACAAATACAACAGGAGGAACTATTTATGTTAAAAAAGGTATAAATAATATAAATAGTGGAATGAGAAATGCTAGTAATACAGTTGTTGTATTACATGGTACTGGAACATGGTCCGATGGTCCGGTTTCTTTGAGTAGTTTTAATACTTATTATGGTCTAACTTGGCAAATTCAAGTTAATACGACTGGAACAATTACTCTTACCTCTGATGTAGGAGTATCCGATGGTGGAAAACTAAAATATATTTCAGGAACGTTTGTATCTACTAATAGAAACATATGTGCTGGTAAGTCAGCAACAATTGAAGGATTTGGATCAGGTGGAGTTACAATATGGGGTATTAAGCATGTAACATCAGGTGGTGCTGATCTACTTAGTTTTGTAGATACCGTTCCAATAAGAATTACAAATCTTACATTTACAGGATTTACAGGTACTGCTGGATTTACACATGGAGGAACAATAGGTTGGATATGTGATAATTTTACATATATTCCAGGAGCAGCAGCAACTAACTTTTTTTATAAGCTATTAGACGGACCATCTGTTGAATATAAAGTATTATCAAGTTTTATTATGCGGCATTTTAAAGCCCCCACTACAGTTACATCTGGCTCCGTTACATGCAATCTAAGAAATACTTCAAATTCAACATTAACAAAAGCCATTTTAACTATAGATAATGGTGCTAGTCAAGATGTTTATGCTGTTGATGCAGCATATATAGATAGTAGTAGAGGACAAACTGTATGGAACAGAAAAGGTGTAATTCCAAATACTATTAACTGGGATCTTTGGGATTATCCAAGAACAAAATATGCAACATTTACTTTATAAGCAATGGCAACACTAACATGGACAGGTGCTGGTGCAGATAGTTTCTGGGGTACAGCAGGTAACTGGTCCCCAGCTCAAGCACCAGCTGCAGGTGATATAATTGTATTTAATTTTACTGCTAATAATCCCTGCATTGTAAATGCAAATACTGCCACAGTTGCTAGTATTAATTTTAATGCTTATCAAGGTACAGTTACCATTAACAATGGTATTAATTTAGTTGTTGGGGGTAATGTTACACTTTCAACATCTAATCTTTTTGATATTACTACACTTGCAACAGGTACTTTAACAATTTCTGCTAATTCGTCACTGATGACTAATGGTCGTACTATTAATTGCATTTTAAGATTAATAAATACTAATGTAAATCCAGCAACACCAACTATTGTAACTGTTTCATTAATGGATAATGTTACAATGAGTAAAGGATTTGTTGCTGGAGGTAGTCCTGTTGGAACAGTTGTTTTGCAATCATCAGTACTTAATACACAAAGACAGTTTACACTTCAGAATATTGAAGGTGTTACTCAAGATATTGACTTTTTAAATGTTATTGATATAGATGGTAATCAAGGAGTTACGATGTGGTCATATCAAGGAGCAACTCCTGTTAATAGTAAAAATTGGTATGTAATGTCAACGCAACCACCACCAACAAGTGGATTTGCAATTGGATAAAATATTAATAAGATGGCACTAGGTAATAATAAATATTCAGAAGGAAGTAAGAGATCTAACTTTTACTTTCAATTGAAAGTACTTCAACTTTTACAAAGAATTTTAAACGCTATATAACATGGGATTAGGTAACGGAAACCCCAAAGAAGGGGACAAAGGTTCAAATTTTAATTTTGAACTAAAAATGTTACAGGGACTTGAAGCAATTGCTGTTGCTCTTGAAGGTGGCACAGGTTTAAGTACAAACCAGTTTGATTTAAATGCACCTAATTTAGGTGTTCTTCCTACATCATCTACTGGATTAAATACTGGTGACCTTTATACCCAAACTGCTGAACAACTTGGTGGAATAGGCACACAAAAAATAATCTGCGTATTATAAAATGGATATAGTAAACTGGTTATATTTAAAAAAGGCTGAACTTATTCGTAGTTCAATCAGCAGTCCTGATGATCTTGTTCTTTTAGGTACTGATGTCGGTTTTGAAAAAAGAGGAGATAAATACCTTACATATGCTGTTCCTGTAAGTTTGCTTATGGGCGGCGGAGGGGGAATTACATTAAAGACAAATGGCACTAATAACAGTAGTCAAACAGTCTTAAATATACAAGAAGGATCAAATATAACTATAAGTGAATCTTTTGGAACAGTAACTATTAATTCTACTGCAGGCACTACTTATGATGCTAATGCAGGTATTTATAAAGATACCAGTCTTACAAATGATACTTTTCAGTTAGGTACGACACTTGCAATTGATTCACTTAATATTCCATTTACAACTAACAGATATATAAATCTTAACCGTAACAGCTTTAATATTCTTGGCTCCATAAATTCTTCTGATGTTAGTAACTTATTCACTATTGATAATGCAGGTTTTGTAAATATAGCAATGGGTGATATAGATGAATCAAATGGTGGAACTAAAATAACTATTAATGATACTTCTGGGGGTTCTCAAGGACCAGGTGGAATAATAGAATTAAAAGCAAATACAAAAACAGCACTTTATTTAGATTTTGGTGCAGGCGAATATTATTTTGGAGATAAATCATTTCATGCATCTGGATCATTTGTATTATACGATTTACCAAGTGGGGATTTTTTCTTTAAGGGAAATAATGCGTATAATAATCCAACAAATGTTAACTTAACAATTCAGGCCAGCGATGGAATGATTGCATTTAATAAATATGGAGTTGGTAACTTTGCTGCTACACCCGCATATTATTTAGGTGTTGACTCAACTGGTCAAATTACAGAAACATTTCCAAATCCTCTAACTATAGTAAAAACTGCACAAGAAGATTTTACTATAGACGGTACATATTATACTGTTGCTGAGCTAAATTTTAAAGCTGTTTTTACAAAAAGCTACCATTTTAGAGCTGTTATACATTATAAAGTTCTTGATCGTACTGATCAAGGAACTGGTTGGACGATAAGTATTACTGGTGCAGGATTTGAAAATACAGGTTGGTACTCACAATTGTGGAGACCAGGTAATAGCATATGGACCATTGCTAATTTATATGATTTATATCCCGAACCAACTCCAACAGTATCATCAAACGATAACAGTTATAATATTGCCATAGTAGAGGGGATACTAACAAACTGTAAGGGCACTACAAATGTATATGTTAGAGGTGCTGGAAAAACAGGAAGTGGGACAACTGTTTTCAATGGTTTAACAATATTACCTGGATCTAGCCTTACTATAATAAGAACACCATAAATTTTTTGTATATTATAATATGGATCAGATAGAAGTACGAGATGTAATAAGTATCATTGTTGCAGCACTGTCTTTAGCAGGTTTATACTATGCATTAAAAAGATCAGTCGACAAACTCTACAATAAGTTTAATATTATGGAACAAAATCATAACCGTGAAGTCGAACTATTAAAAGACGGTCTAAAAGATGTAAAACTAGATGTGGATAAAAGAGAGAGACATGTTTACGAAAGAATGACTGAAATCAAAGAAGAACAGAAAGGAGCTATTGACAAGCTAGAAGTAAAAATAGATGCTATATCTGTAAATTTAGCCACAATGAATACTTGTCTTTCTGAGTTAACCGGATATATTAAGGCTAAGCCGTAGAATTACTAAAATACTTTTTAATGCACCCAGGATATATTTCCTGGGTTTTTTATTATAACTCTTGTAAGTTTAAACTTATTGTGTATATTTGTGTTATAATTTAAACCAACAGTTATGACACAAGAGATTAATGATCCAGCTGAGTTGTCAAAAGAACAACTTACAGAAAGACAAAAGGAGATTCATGAGTATTACTCATCTCAGATCCCTTTCCTAGAGACTCAGAAAGCATATGAAATTCTAATTACTGAGTTAGAAGAACTTGAATTACGCAGAATGATGGCTAGAATGCGCATGGCACAGATCATGGCACCAGCACCAGATGAGCCTGAGTCAGATGATGAACAAAAAAAACCTAGATCCCTAAAAAAGAACTAAAATGGCAGTAGTCAATCAAGTACGTAAAAATGTTAAGATGGATCTTTGGAGTATAGTTAAATTCCAACTAGCTGTTCATTGCCATCTTAAAGCATTAAATGTATCTGATCAGGACTTAAGTTGTCTTACTTTTCTTGCTTTAACAGGAGAAAAAGAACTTACTGAATTTTGCAATGATGCTACTAAAAACAAGATTTTTGGTAGTAGTCAGTCAGTAAGAAATGCTGTGACAAAAGCAGAAAAGAAAAAATTGATTGTGAAGAATGGTAAGAATAGGAAGACAATTTACTTGAATCCTGAACTTAAGATTCAGATCGCCGGTAACATTTTATTAGATTATAAAATTCTACATGCTGAACCCAAAGAAAATATCGTCTCTGTATAGTACTGCTTCTGAGGAACTTAATATACCAGAATCAGATTTGACAGATATAGTATCTTTTTATTGGAGTCAGGTAAGGAAAGCAATGGAAGGATTGAATGATGCTAATATAAATGTTGAGAATTTTGGAATGTTTACTGTTAAACCTAAAGCACTTAGGGCAGAAATGTATAAGTGTGAAAAGTTTATAAATAACGTTAATCCTAAAGATTTTACAAGATATCCCTACTACAAAGTAGCAAAGGAGAAACTAGAAAGATTTAATGTTATAAGCGCAAAGATTTTAGAAGAAAACCTAAGAAAGAAAAGCAAAATAGATCAACGATATGGCAACAACATTTCTTGAAGTCTGGAAGAAAAAAGGTAAAATATTAGAGGGAATTAAGAACTCTATATTTAAAGATGAACACGTAGAGGAGATAGCCGCAGAAAGAGATAGCATATGTCAATCTTGTGATCAGATTGATAGAGAAGGTAGCAAATGTTTTGCACCAGGAACACAACCCTGTTGTGGGGTATGCGGCTGCTCCCTTAAATTTTTACAAAGATCATTGGCATCTGAATGTGAGGCAGGCAAATGGAAAGCCGTACTTAGTCAAGAAGAAGCCGATGAATTAGAAAATAAACTAAATGAGAATGGCAATTAAGTTTGAACCTATAGAGCATAAATACGTAAGTATTGATGATGATGGCATAAACTGGACAAGTGTTACAAGTGTAATATCTATGTTTAAAAAACCATTTGACTCTGATGTAATTGCTGAGAAGTCGGCTAAGAATAAGAAAAGCAAATGGTACGGACTAGATGTTGATGTTATAAAAGAAGCCTGGAAAAATGAGTCACAAAAAGCAGTAAACCTAGGTAGCTGGTATCATAACCAAAGAGAAAAGGATTTACTTTCTTGTAATACTATTGTTTTAGATGATACAGAGATTCCAATTATTCAACCTCTTACAGAAGATGGACTTAAAAAAGCTCCTGACCAAAAGCTTGGAAATGGTATTTATCCTGAGCATATGGTTTATCTTAAGTCTGCTGGTATATGTGGCCAGGCAGACCGGGTTGAAGTAATCAATGGAGTAGTCAATATATATGACTACAAAACAAACAAGGAGATTAAAACAGAAAGCTATGTTAACTGGGAGGGTATATCAGAGAAGATGTTACCACCCTTACACCATTTAGATGACTGTAACCACAATCATTACAATATACAGCTTAGTCTATATATGTATATGATACTAAAGCACAATCCTAGATTAAAGCCTGGTAAGTTAGTTATTGAACACATACAGTTTAAGGAAGCAGGTAGAGATGCATATGATAACAGAGTTGTGTTTTATGATAGTAACGGTGAACCCGTAGTAGACAAAATTGTGCAATATCACTTACCTTATCTAAAAGAAGAGGTAATATCTATAATCAACCATCTGAAAAATGACAATTAAACTATTTGATATATCTAACGGTAAAGTAATTCCTACGGAACATTGCCATACTCTTGAGACATTACGACGACTTATGGACATGTATCCTGATAACTATCTTAAGATCTATCAGTATTTGTTTTACATGACTTGTCCTAATCCAGATACTAACCCATTCTTTAATACAGTTGATACAGATAGGGAGGAGATTATACTAGCAGAGATTGATGCTGATTTTAGTCCTGAGGAGGATGGTATACCACAAGCAATTGACTTCTGTAGGAAACTATATGAAACCCCTACAATGAGGGCATATAATGGTATCAAAAGGGCACTAGATAATATTGCTACCTATATGAATAATACATCTATTACAGATGGTAGGGATGGTAATATCAACCAGATTAGAGCTATGGCTAAGGACTTTGATGCCATTAGGCAGTCATATAAGGGTGCTTTACGTGATATGCAGGATGAACAGAAGAGTCACGTAAGGGGTGGCACAGGTCTAGCATACGACCAAAACATGTAATATGCAGCAAGAATTCTACACAAATATTCCTGTATATGAGAACGGAGTATGGACGGATATCACCTTTAACTCTCAGATGGAGTTTAGGGATTACTTGCTTACCCTATTTAAAGTTCCTGGAGAATATGAATTTGATGAAACTAGTCTAAAGTTTAATGAATTAGCTAAGCTTTTTAATACACAAGGGTTCTACTGTGTACATCCTGAGGGAACTAAAGACTTTCGTGCATTCTGGGATACTGAAAAACAGAAGTGTAGGAAAGGGGTATTCTTTATAAATGGGGATAAGAAATGGTATCTGTCTCGTGATTACTATATGTGGCTAAACTTTCTACCGATCTTTAACAAGGAGATACAGAAGTTTGGTTTTGCTGATATACGTGATGCACAGTATCATATGGCATTATATGAAATACTTGCTGAATTAAATCATAAGCATGCAGCCATATTAAAGAAACGTCAGATAGCTAGTTCCTACTTTCATGCTGGTAAGTTTATAAATCAGGTATGGTTTGAAGAAGGGGTTACTTTAAAGATGGGAGCCAGTCTTAAAGATTATATCAATGAGAAAGGTACTTGGAAGTTTCTTAATGAGTACGAAGCATTCCTGAATAAACATACTGCTTGGTATAGACCTATGAATCCCCATAAGACACTCTTCTGGCAACAGAAGATTGAGATTGATACGTACGTTGGGGCACAGAAAAGAAAATCTGAGGTAGGATTAAAAGGAGTTATACAAGGTATGTCCTTTGAAAAGGATCCTACAAATGGTGTCGGTGGTCCATGTAAATTCTTTTTTCATGAGGAAGCAGGTATTGCACCTAAGATGGATACAACCTTTGAATTCATCAGACCTGCTATGAAATCTGGTATGACCACTACAGGTATGTTTATAGCTGCTGGTTCTGTCGGTGACCTTAGTCAATGTGAACCATTGAAGAAAATGATTACTAGACCAGATGCAAATGACATCTATAGTGTAGAAACAGATCTTATAGATGAGCTAAATACCATAGGAAGGTCAGGACTATTCATACCTGAGCAATGGTCAATGCCACCTTACATTGATAGATATGGTAATTCACAGGTTGCAGATGCATTAAAAGCATTAGATGAACAATTTGCTACTTGGAAAAGAGAACTGGATCCCCAAGATTATCAGTTACGTATATCTCAGCATCCTAGAAATATCAAAGAAGCATTTGATTTTAGAACTGTATCTGTATTTCCTGCTCATCTTGTTACCGCACAGACTAGAAGAATTGAAGATAAGATGTATGCCTATGAGCATCTAGAACTATATAGAGATGAGAGAGGTGCTATACAATCTACTGAAAGCAATAAGTTACCAATTCGGGAATTTCCAATAACTAAAGATACTGAAGATAAAACTGGTGTTATTGTAGTATGGGAAAGGCCAGTAAAGGATCCTGAGTTTGGAATGTACTATGCATCTGTTGACCCCGTAGGAGAAGGTAAGACAACTACCTCAGAATCACTGTGTTCCATATATGTATACAAGACAGCTGTTGAGGTAACTAAAAACAAAGGGGATGCAATTGAAACATATATTGAACAGGATAAACTTGTAGCTGCTTGGTGTGGTAGATTTGATGATATCAATAAAACACATGAACGTTTAGAGATGATGATTGAATGGTATAATGCCTGGACTATTGTAGAAAATAACATTAGTCAGTTTATTAACCACATGATCTATAGAAAGAAGCAGAGATATCTTGTCCCTAGATCACAGATACTATTCCTTAAGGATATTGGAGCAAATGCTAACGTCTTCCAGGAGTATGGCTGGAGAAATACAGGAACTCTGTTTAAGAGTCACATGCTAAGCTATGCTATTGAATTTGTAAAAGAGGAATTATATACTGATACAGATGAAAGTGGAAAGGTATTTAAAACCGTATATGGTATAGAAAGAATACCAGATCCCATGCTACTTAAAGAGATGATGGCATACAGGGATGGGGTAAACGTCGATAGACTAGTTAGCTTTGCAGCATTAGTTGCTTTTGCCAAGGTTCAGCAGGCTAATAGGGGATATAAGAAAAGATATGAGGAATCTGGCACTAAAAAATTGGATAATAATAATAATTTCAGTAAATTGAATAGAAGTCCGTTCCGTCATATTGGAGGGACTTCTGGTTCATTTTCAGGAATGAAAGTACCAAAATTACCGTTTAGAAATCTAAGATAAGACATGCAGATATATAATGCAATGCAAATGAAGGCTGGTGCCAAGGTAGAGTACAATAAAATGGGTACTCTAAACCAGCCAATTCAATTTGTTCCACGTGAAAAAAAGGACAATGAATGGACAGCTTGGAACTTAGACTGGCTTGAATGGAAGGGACTACAGCATGTTCGTAGAAATGCTAGACGCCTGATGAAGAATTATAAGCTTGCTAAAGGTATTATAGACAAGGGTGATTATATAATTGAGGAAGATAACGAATATGCAGATCTGCTAGAGGTTTTAACTAAAGAAGATGCATCTGCACTAGAATTAAAATTCTACCCAATCATCCCTAATGTAATTAATACTCTTGTATCTGAATTTGCTAAAAGAGCAAGTGCCGTATCCTACAGAGCAGTAGATGACATTTCATATAATGAACTTCTTGAATTAAAAAGACAAGAAGTTGAACAGGCACTGGTTTATGATGCAGAAAGAGAATTAATGATGAAACTTGCTGAGGATGGAGTAGACATTGAATCTGAAGAATATCAACAGGCTACATCACCAGAAGCAATTAGACAACTTCCAGAGATTCAAGCATTTTTTGATAAGACTTATAGATCATTATCAGAACAATGGGCATCACATCAACATGCTGTTGACGTAGAAAGATTTAAGATAGATGAACTAGAAGAAAGAGCATTTAGAGATATGCTCATTACTGATAGGGAATTCTGGCATTTTAGAATGCTTGAGGATGATTATGATGTTGAGTTATGGAATCCAGTTCTTACATTTTATCACAAGTCGCCTGATGTAAGATATATATCTCAGGGACAATGGGTAGGAAAGTTTGATATGATGACTGTTGCTGATGTTATTGACCGCTATGGTTGGTTAATGACAGAAGATCAAATGGAAACATTAGAACTTATTTATCCGGTAAGATCAGCTGGTTACCCATTGCAGGGATATCAGAATGATGGTACTTACTATGATGGTACTAAACCGCATGATTGGAATACAAACATGCCGTCTTTAGGATACCGTCAGTACACATCTATGTGGGATAATACACTACGTGGTGGTGATATTGTAAACTGGATTCTTGCAGATAGTGAGGATTACTTTGATATGGGTATGACCAACCTTCTCAGAGTAACTACAGTATACTGGAAATCTCAAAGAAAAGTTGGTCATTTGACTAAAATTGATGATCTCGGTCAGGTAACAACAGATATTGTTGATGAGGCCTATAGTGTAACTGATAAACCGTTATATAATACTGACCTCTTTAAGAATAAGAGTAAGCAGAATCTTTTATTTGGAGAACACATTGATTGGATTTGGATTAATGAAGTATGGGGAGGAGTTAAGATTGGTCCAAACCATCCTACATACTGGGGAACTAATAATCCCGGCGGTATTAATCCAATCTATCTTGGTATTAATACTAATAATATTGGCCCATTAAAGTTCCAGTTCAAAGGTGATGATACAATTTATGGGTGTAAATTACCTGTAGAGGGATCTGTATTCTCAGATAGAAATACAAGATCTACATCCCTTGTAGACTTAATGAAGCCATTCCAGATTGGCTACAACATTGTAAATAATCAGATTGCAGATATTCTTGTAGATGAACTTGGAACAGTAATCTTGTTAGATCAGAATGCTTTACCAAGACACAGTCTGGGAGAAGATTGGGGAAAGAACAATCTTGCTAAGGCATATGTAGCAATGAAGAACTTCCAGATGTTACCTCTGGATACTTCTATTACTAATACAGAGAATGCTCTTTCATTCCAGCATTACCAAAAGCTTGACCTTGAACAAACTAATCGTTTAATGTCAAGGATTAATCTTGCTGGATACTTTAAGAATCAAGCATTTGAAGTTATTGGTATTACACCCCAACGTATGGGACAACAGATATCTCAGCAAACAGCTACTGGTGTTGAGCAATCTGTTAATGCTAGTTATGCTCAAACTGAGGTTTACTTTATGCAACACTCTGATTATCTGATGCCTAGAGTACATCAGATGAGAACAGATCTTGCACAGTTCTATCAGGCTACTCAACCTTCTGTAAGACTACAATACTTAACTACTACGGAAGAACGTAAGAACTTTGAGATTAACGGAACAGACCTTCTTCTTAGAGATCTTAATATATTCTGTACAACCAAAGCAAATCACAGAGCCGTAGTAGAACAACTGAAGCAACTGGCCATTAATAACAATACTACAGGTGCTTCAATCTATGACTTAGGTAAGTTGATGATGGCTGAATCTCTTCCAGATGTTGACCAAGTTCTCAAGAAGACTGAACAGAAGCAACAGCAGATGCGTCAAGAAGAAATGCAACAACAGCAACAGATGCAGGAACAACAACTGCAGGCTCAGGCTGAAGAAGCAAGACTTAAAAGAGAATTTGAAGCAGAGCAGAATGATCTTAACAGACAAACTAGACTTCAGGAGGCTAGAATTAGGTCTGCTGGATTTGGTGCTACCGTTGATATTAATCAGAATCAGCAATCAGACTATATGGATGCTCTTACTCAGATTAATAAGATGGGTATTGAGAATGAGAACATTAGCCTTCAGAAAGAAAAAGAGCTTAACAGAATATCTGAACATAGAGAAAAAATGAATGTTGAGCAGCAGAAACTTAATACGCAAAGAGATATAGCCAATACACAACTGCAAATAGCTAGGGAGAATAAGAATAAGTATGATAAAAAGAGCAGCGAGAAAAAGAAAAAATAATAAATTCTGACCCTATTTGCTATAAAGTGCCACATTATTATTTTAATGTGCTAATCTTTAAAGTTTAAATCTATACTTTTGTGTATATTGATATTATAAAACCAACAAAAAATGAGTGAAAAAGAAACAGCTACTGCCGAGACTACGTCTATAGAGCAAGTAGATATTGACCTAGATAGTTTAGACTTTTTAGGGACACCGGGAGCAGAAAACGTTATGCTTCCAGAGGAACAGAAACCTAGTGTATTTTCAAGAGGATCTGTAGACCTCAGTTTTATTGACAAAGATTCATCTGATGAAAAAGATGAAACAAAGGAACCAGAAGTAAAGATTGATGACGTAATTCAGGAAGTAGACCCTGATAGCGACTTTAGACCTAAAGCAGAAACAAAGACGGAAGAAAATCCTGAAACAAAAGCTGGAAGACCTAAGGTAGAAAAGAATGGAATGGCTGAAGTAGTTAATAAACTAATTGAAGCTGGTAAGATTATTCCATTTGATGATGATAAACCTCTTGAGGAATATTCATTAAAAGACTATCAAGAACTGATTGAAGCAAACTTTCAAGAAATTGAAAATAAAGTACGTCAGCAAACTCCAATTGAATTCTTTGATTCACTGCCTCAAGAATTGCAATATGCTGCTAAATATGTAGCAGATGGAGGACAAGACCTTAAAGGTTTATTTAAGGTACTTGCCGCAGCAGAGGAGGTTAGAGAATTAAATCCAACAGTGGAGCAGGACCAAGAACAAATTGTAAGAGAATATCTTAAAGTTACTAAGTTCGGAAGTCCAGAAGATATTCAAGAAGAAATTGATGCATGGAAAGATCGTGGGGATCTTGAAGCTAAAGCATTGAAGTTCAAACCAAAATTGGATGCAATGCAAGAAGAAGTTGTACAACACAGAGTTGCACAACAAGAACAAATGCGTCAACAACAGCAGCAAGCTGCACAACAATACATGGAAAATGTATATAATACTGTAAGTGCTGCTGATATAAATGGACTGAAGCTGGATAAAAAGGTTCAAGGCATGTTATATAATGGTCTTGTACAACCAAACTATCCATCTATCTCAGGAAGACCTACTAATATGTTAGGACATCTTCTAGAGAAATATCAGTACGTTGAACCTAACTATCCGTTAATTCTG
>Ga0214917_10000059_pt1 | contig 122834 bp, 137 predicted proteins | sample LL_1208_BB_MetaG_FD_177983 | JGI IMG/M metagenome (GOLD analysis project Ga0214917, IMG submission 177983) | Freshwater microbial communities from Lake Lanier, Atlanta, Georgia, United States - LL_1208_BB | ecosystem: Environmental > Aquatic > Freshwater > Lake | place: USA: Georgia...
GACGTCAAGAAACCGATGAAACGAAAGACCGTGAAACCGGCGCCGCTCGATTTCTCGGCGATACCGTCCCAGCAGATCGATGAGTGGTTGGCGTCGCCCCCCGACGTCAAGAAACCGATGAAACGAAAGACCGTGAAACCGGCGCCGCTCGATTTCTCGGCGATACCGTCCCAGCAGATCGATGAGTGGTTGGCGTCGCCCCCCGACGTCAAGAAACCGATGAAACGAAAGACCGTGAAACCGGCGCCGCTCGATTTCTCGGCGATACCGTCCCAGCAGATCGATGAGTGGTTGGCGTCGCCCCCCGACGTCAAGAAACCGATGAAACGAACGACCGTGAAACCGGCGCCGCTCGATTTCTCGGCGATACCGTCCCAGCAGATGGATGAGTGGTTGTCATTGAAAAGATCACATTAATTTCACAGCAAAAGTATCTGTGTAATGATGTAATTTTTTTTTTGAAAACATACATAAAAATATTGGTATCTGCATAAAATGTTGCTGGATCTAATGAACCGACAGCGTACTTCTTTTTCGGGGGGGGGGTCGCCGAATATCCTTGCACAGGCATCTGTCCAAGCAGTTGGGATACCTTTGCTTGTCCTTGAAAGGTGGTCTTTCGTTTTCTCTCTAAATAATCATATACATATTCCGATGTCAGATCGGCATCAAACACGATATGGGTGATTTCTGGATGTTCCTCGAGATATCGTAGGATTCGTTGGGCATCATAGGCGGTCAAAGCATAATCCGGATTGACCTTGAATACATGAAATCCATCGGCACGTGAGGCGACAATATTTCTTTGACTATCATCGATCAATGAGAGTTTGTGAGGAACCTCTGAGATCCGAGCCAGCAATCGTGGAAATAATCCGTCCATCCGCAGACATCGATGATCGCTTGAATCATCTCTTTGTACCCAAACGAGGCAATATAGATTTTATATTTCTTGCCTTGAACCATTTTATCATCATAACGACAATAATGAAAAAAAAAATGCTGGTTGTAAAATGATGGCCGAATTCCTTCTGGAGAAATGTGAAAGGTTTTTTTCCTCGTAAAATCCGATAATGGTGATGGGGAGATTCTCACCAAAATCTCCTAGATTTTCGGACATGTCTATTATCCATTTTTTATATTTTCGAATCATTATCAAAAACATGTCGATCCGCATCTGTATCATGCAGTATGCCCCCCTGATCTCGCTCGAGACATTGCACGAGGGGATCTTTCTCTGGCGACTGGCGCGGGTGTTTTCGGAGTTTGGATTGTCGCACCGGGAGATCCAGGGTCTGCTCGCGTCCGACAAGTCTGTCGCCGTTGCGAATCAGATCACCACTCATCTCTACATCTACGAGAACATCTGGATCCACCTTGAATGTCTTTTTTTTCCTCGCCGACGAGGCCTCAAGATCCTCTCGTACACCATTATATTTCTTCCTCAAAAAGGATGTGCGGATTCTGCGTAAAAGCACGGCAGAGCGCGAGGACATCCGTCCGGCAATTATTTTCAAAACAAAATTCGACGAGCTGCTGGACATCCGGCGCATGAGAGTAGACGAGGCGCGACAGGTGCTCGACGGGATCGAGCGACTGGTCGTCGAGGAAGATCTCCCGGACACGCTCGAAATGGAAATCCGACATGTCCAGGTTCTTGTTGTGGTGACGGATCTGCTCCAGGCTCCCGTATTTCTTCAACAGACGGTAGGATTTTTCGGGTCCGATCTTAAAAAGGTTGGTGTTATAATCCGTCCCGCACATGATGCAGAAATCGAGGAATTGCTCCTTGGAAAGATCGAGGCGCGCAATCATGTCCTCGTAATCGATCTCAATCACCATTTGTGATTGCAGGTTCAGGCGATGGAGGAATTTATCGGCCCGGTAGTTCAGCACGTCGGTATCCTCGGACAGGACGGCGTCCACATACCCGTTCCGATTCAGGATCGCGCATGTGGCCTCGGCCTCCCCCGGCGCGTTGATCCATGCGATCCCAAGGATCGTAAACAGACGTCTCGTCAGATCGAAATCTTCTGTACGGATCGAGAGGAGCGTGCTGATGAGATGATCGATGTCCCGGTCCACCTCGGCCACCATCAGTGTCTCGCGCTTGTTGTACTGTTTCAGCAAAAACTCCCTTAGATCCTCGCCGAGATCGTCGTACCGGATGGGCAGCGGGTTGGGCGTGGCCGAGGACGAGATGAAATACTCGGGGTGATCCTGGAACCGACCCTTGTAGGCTTCCCATTCCGCCAGGATGTTGTCCGCCTTTTCCTTGGTCTTGAGACGGGCCATGGTCCGGTTTTTTTTCTCCTGTTCCTTTTCGGGCGGGAATCGTGTGTCATACACAAAAATCGGATGGACCTCGTTCTCTCGGAAAAGGATGGTCAGCTGCATGAACGCGTCCAGCCACTGTTTCCCGTAGGTCGTCTTGAACTTGCACATGTAAATGGATGTATCGATGGCCACTTTTTTGTAGCTGTACTTGGACAGGTGCACCTCGGTGTAGATCAGCGGGCAGGCTTTTCTCAGGAACTGATGAAGATTCTTGATCCCCATATTTATTGTTTATCCGATTAAATATTTATATCGGAATAGAACGTCGCGATGGATTTCGTACCGAGACTACCGCCTTATGGATCTGTCTCGGTCGATTCTCTGAGGAGGATGCTGTTTTTTCTGGTTGTGGTGGTAGTGCTGTTTTTTCGGCAGATTTTTGTGGTTTGCGGAAGACTGTGGAGGTCATCTCACGGACTGCCCGGAACAAGTTGTCGAGGTAGATGGGGACAGCGACCGTCAGCACCACCAGGCCCATCAAGAGCAGCAGAAGGAAATACTCAATCACAATCATGGCGATTTTTGTGTCGGATTCGATCTTCAGATTCGATGATCGGTCCTTGATCCAGAAGGTGGCGATGACGAGGAGCGCCATGATAGACGGGAGGGAAAGAACAAAGAAGACCAGCGTTGGTGAGAATGCCAGCAACAGCACCGATTGTTTCCCGATCCATGCCGGTATGGAGATGGATGCCAGCAGGAGCAGGAACGAATAAAAAATGAGCAACAGCCGCCGCCAGTCCTCGAATCGGACGTGTTTCTGCTGGATGTACGACAGGAAGATGATACCCATGATGATCTGCACGACCGAGAGTATCTGCACCACCACCATCATCATTGTTTTATTGGATGTTTTTTTTTTCATTGTTACGAAAACTGATTTAAAGATCGGACTCTGTGGGTAGATGAAGATGGAGAGCGTGGATCTCACGACATTGTGCTTGAATGTGCGGATGCAGAACACAGACATGAACAGCGCCATCAAGAAGACGATCGACCTCTACATGAACCAGTTCATGGAGATGGTCTCGGAACGTTTCGACATCTCCAAGGAGCAGCTGGAGGATCTCTGGGAGGAATCCCAGAAAAAAAAGCCGGCGAAGAAGATGAAGAAGAAGAAGACGCTGACGGCGTACAACCTCTTTTGCAACGAGAGACGGTCGATCCTAAAGTCGGAGTACCCCGAGATGACGTTTATCGATCTCTCGAAGGAACTCGGACGGCAGTGGAGGTCGCTCGACGAGCAGGAGAAACAGATCTACATCGATCGCAAGAATCAGCAGATGGAGGCGGTGGCGGCGCCACCCGAACCGCATGCGGATGTGGCAGATCCTCCTCTCGATGACCCGGAGACGGAGGAAGCACAACCGGTAATTGTGGAGGAGAAGGCGCCAAAAAAGTCCCGCAAACCGGCCGACAAGATGCCCGCCGATCTGGACGACCACCAGCGCGAACTGTGGGATGAATTTTCCAAGTTCAAGATGAATGACCTCCGGAAGCAGTGCGTGAATAACAACCTCAAGACCTCCAAACTCCGCGAGGACATGATCATGGCGCTCATCACGCACAGGATCGCGCTCGAGGAGGGAGGATTCGATCTCTCGGATCGTAGCGATCACGATACCGATGTAGACGAGGAGTCTTAGTAACGGATCGTTTTCTGATCCCACGAATCGACCGGTAGATTGTGGCAGATGAGTTTGTCGTGGGCATAATCCGGTAGTGCGATGTGATAGTAGGAATATTCTCGATCCAACCATTCGTTTTCCTGTCTGACATCCTTCATCCATAAGGGGATGTGCCATGCGCCATCACCAAAAATGAGGTGATGGGGCGAAATCAGAATATCTTTATCGGGACGATTGTTTTCGAAATAATGGGCGGGGATCCTGACGGGAATAGTGCTTTCCTCCCCGCGAACGATGGAATGGAATACCGATTGGATCGGCACGATCCGCAGATCCGGTGTGAGGACAAGATCACGGACATTCAGATCCTGGACGCGCCGGTACCCTTTGGGGGTCAGGATCTCCATGTCTCTACAGAAACAGGGGACGTCGGTGGGTGTCGGTGTGCCGAACGCGGCCGCGATATTGTACGCGGTATAGACCGATGAATTGAACGGCGAGACGGTGAACGGCGTCAGCAGATAGGGTTGGACACCGCCGGTCGCAAACGTGGTCGTGCCGCTGAATGTGGGTGTCGTTGTCCATGTATACCCGTAATTCGTATTGGTGGCGGTATTGTTGGATCCCGGATTTGTAGTCTTGACGAGGTAGATACCAGAATTGGAAAAATTGGTGTAATAATTGGTGATAGTAAAAGAGCTGCCTCCATTCGTTTGTCGCACAAAAGAAAGACCGTTTGTTGTGGTCGATGCGTATGTGCTGCTCCCATTCAGGAAAACAGAATAGGCATTGGTGACATTCAATGTTCCTGTTACAGCGCTAAAAATTCCTATATTGATATCAGCAGAACTAAAAACCTGATTGGTGCACACGATATAAAAATTGGTAATTGTGCATGTCGCTCCTCCAGCAATTGAATTGATTATATAATTCGAAACGATGCCAGATGTAATGGAGGAACCACTTATGATGCAATAAACGGAATCGAATGAATTGGTGCCTTGTAACTGGTTGAGGATGTAAGATGTGGATGAGGTCTGGAATGTATTAGGATTCGATGAATAGAAGACTGTATCCGTCATGGTCAGATTCGAGACAGTGCTTCCAAAAATTAGGCCAGACGCAAACGCCGACGGAGATGAGTAGAGATTAAAAATACATTTCTGGATCGTCACATTGGCTTTTGTCGCTGTGCCAAAGATGATGCCATTGGGGGCTGTCATACTGATCTGTCCCGTTGGTTGGTAAAATGTAACATTGGTGATGGTTGAATTGTTGCCCGTCGTGGCCGCCAATTGGATGAATCCGATCGATGCCGTGATGGAACTGTCGAGGGTGATGGTGTGATTCTGACCGTCCAGATAATTGTTCGATCCTAATTTCAGGTAATTCGTGGTGGAGGCGTTGATGTATGTCGATGTTAGCGTGATGTCCGATGTGAGCACGGCATCAATCGAGGTGGATTGCGAGGCGGTGGCCGCCGTGATCCAGGATGCCTGATCCGAGATGGAATAGAGTGTCGCCATTTATTTGTTCATTCTAAAATAATATTTTTCAAAAAATGAGACGCTGTATATACATATCTAAGATCATCCCATGAATATGACAGAAAATGACGACGTTGAAATCCCTTACACAGATTCATATTCCATGCTGTGGGAGATTATCGTGATGGTCATCATTGTTCTTGTATGCATCTTTTACTCCATGATATCGTGCTCGTTACGGAATTTTCGGCGCGATGAAGAAGACAATGACACACTTTCCTCAATTTCGTCGCATTCTGAATCATCATCATTATAACCATTTGCATCGTTCATCCGAGAGATCGAGCGAAAGATGTTCATCCAGATAGTCTCGGACTCCTCCCCTCATTTTCAGGACGGTGTACCTCGGTTGGTTGCACGCATTCTGTACGGCTTGGTGAGAGTCCCACTCGGCCTCTGCGAGATAGAGGTACGGACCTTGTTCAGCCTGTTGCAGATCGAATATATCGAGGGGATATCGATCGATCTGCAGGACTTTTTGCGCGGCTACATGGATGGCCAGGTACGAACAGTATTTCATGTTCTGGAGATCGACGCCCATTTTTTTCCTTGATTCCACATAATCATCGGGTGTCTGGAATCGGCGCATCTCTAGAAATTCCCGTCTCCACAACCGCACGAATCGACATCTCGGTATGCACGCAAACATCCAACTCTCTATGATGGGGGATTTTGGAAGGGTCGTCCACCCATCCAGATAAAAACAGGAAATCTCGGCATGACGGTTCTGACGGAACATGAGTGTCCTGAGCGGGGTGCGAAGGAGGATGGACGCATCCATCCAGTAGCCCCCGTGTTTTTCCAAGACACTTAGACGGATCAGATCCGAGAATCTCTGGAAAGAATCATTGAACACCGGATGATTGGCAATCTCCGGATCGATATCGATGTACTCGTCGTAATTGTCTTTTGTGAGCAGGATGATGGTGAAATCAGGATTCTGTTTCCGCCAACTTTCCATGCATAGACGGATCGTCGGCGGTAATTCTGATGGATCGTGCCGGATCGTGCCAGAACGTATAGATGACGTTGGGAATGGTCGGTTTCTTTTTCCAAACCAGGAAATAATACAAGAGACATACGAGTACACTGTATACACACAATTCTATCCACATTTATTTTCTGTTGCGACTGAAAATAAATTACAAGAATTTCTGCACGACAATCTTTTTCAGCGGGGTGAGTTCGCTGTAGGGCATGACGGTGACGCTCGGGATGGCCTCGCGAGGGAGGTGCTCGATCGGCAGGATCTGGCCGTCCAGGATCGGGATATAGTTGTCGCCGCAGTAGAGGTAGAGGATCGCGTTGCGCTCGATCCGGAAGAATGCTCTGGGATGGAACTCCTGCTGCTGTTCGAGGAGGCGGCGGATGGCCACCATGGGCCGGAGTCCCTCGAAATGGTCGGGCACGATCTGGCCCTCGATCAGGATGAGCGGGCAGAGCTGCGCGACGACAAAGGCGAACGCCTCCATGCATTCCTCCGACATGCCGTGGAACCACGACTCGCTACCCCGATCGAACATGGCGCACGCGAACCGTCTGTCCGCCATCGACTGCCACAGGCCGTACCAGAACGCGGGCTGCATCCAGTCCTGTCCCGCCCCGTAATGGGCGTGGGGATGCCCGCCGACCTCGAAGAACCCCTCGCCATAAGGATTCTCGCCGCTCCCCCCGATCACAAGGCATTGCATGGTTCTGTGTCCCTGTACAGCAAAACGATACTTCAGACCTCCTGCCCTAATCACGAAACAGGCGACGCACGGATCTCACTTTTGTTCATGATGAAACGATCCTGCTCAATCTAATCGGCCAGAAGGAGTTCGGCACAAGCACGAGTAGATAGATTATTATGTATGATGACATAGTTTATATAAATCAGGAAAAAAAATGTGATAATATCATCGTGCATGTGCTGGTTATTGTCGTAACGGATTCTATTAACAACAATATGAATGGGATGAGAATACCGGTATCGACATCAATAGTATCTCCGATGAAATCATATTCTGGATAGTCTATCTATCTCAATCCTCGTCGTTCTCGTCGGTGCGGTAGGCGGCGAGGGAGAGTTGTTCGGGTGCCTGGATGGACCGGATGCGGACGTCCGTCCAGAACGAGGCGACCGGCTCGCCGAGGATCTTGGTCATGTACTCGCGGAAGTCGTCGCGCGTGGGGATGACGGCGTTCGGGATCCCCTCGCGGAACCATTCCTTGAAAATGGAATAGCACTGCTGGACGCTGATCGAGTTGTTCATCTCGCGCACCACATGATCATCCACAAACTGCCGGTAGATGTCGTTCTTCTTGCGGTAGTTGGCGGTGGCGCACTTGACCTTCTCGGGTTCCACCCGGATCTTGGGATGGTGGCGCAGGTGCTGAAGGAGCACCCACGCGAACGCCTCGGCCATGGCGGGGATTTTTTCTCCGAATTGAGGATCCTTCGGGAAGATCTTGCGCAGCACCTGTTCGTCCGGATCCTCGGGCGCCTCGTCGCTGAAGATCGATTCGAATGGGATGACGCGGATGCGGTTCCACGCGGCCTTGTCGTTGTACGGGAGTTTCGGCGGATCGTTGCAGATGAGGACGAGCTTGAACATGGGGACAATCTCGGATCCCTCCTTGTAGAGGCCGCGCGCAAAAAACGAATCGTTGCCCGACAATTCCTTCAGGATCCCGACATTGATCACGTCCTTGCCGTCGGGCTCCTGGAGCATCGCGAATCGGACGCCGTTCCCCGCCCTTACGAGTTCCGGGCAGGCGGCGCTAGATTGCGTGCGTTTCCCCACAATCAGCGAGGTGGGCAGTTTTACGGAGTACGCCCCCAGCATCTTCTCAAACAGATTCTGGGTGACGGACTTGCCGTTATCGCCCTCTCCCGTCCACACCTGCACGATCTTGGCATGATTGCCGCCGATAAAGACCTGTGCCGACACATCAAAGAAATAATCGCGCACACTCCGATCGGGGAAGATCTTCTCCAGGAACGCATAGACGGCCCGCACCTCCGGATGATCCGGCGTCAGATCCTCCCGGTAGTTGATCGGCGCCTTCATGCTGTTCTTGTCCGAGGGTCTTCCCTCACGGAAGGCGTGCTCGTTAAGATCGTACACACCATTCTGGAACGCAAACAGGAACGCGTTGTTGTCCAGTTCTTTCAGGAAACGGGGGCGGTAGAACACCTCCATGCATTCCTTCATGATGTTGTTCTTGTACGGCGCGGATTTAAGCGAGGTGATCATCCTCATGCAGTTGTTGAGTTTTTTCTTGTAGAGGGATTGTTCGTCCTCCTCGCCCTGCGAGCATTTGGAGACAAGGGTCTTGGCGATGGCATCGAACGCGTCCACCATCTCTTCCGAGATTTTCTTGCGGAGACTGAAACCCTCGTCGATGCGATTCCAGACATGATCCGTATATTCGAACCAGATCTTGTCCTTGATGGAGGCGCATATGAACTGGTGTTCGTATTTTTCAAATAGCGCCTTGGCGAGATCGTTGTGCGATCCGTTCAGTTTCATGGCCTTTTCGATATGGGGCACCATGAATTCCTGCATGACCGTGTTGTAGCCGTCCGGATCGTCCTGTCTCGCAATGAATTTGAGCGAACCGATGCTCATATCCTTGCGCACCATCCTCGACCACTCGTAGTGACAGACCTCCAAGGAGAAATTCTCGGGACTCTGTTGGCTGAACCGGATCCACCGGTCCAGTCCATCGGTCGATCCTCCAAAAATATTAAACAGGATCCATCCCACATAGATCCACTCGTTCCGATCCACCGATCGGCGCGCATTCAGGATACCGAGGAGACCATCGACGACCATCGATTCGTCCTCGTTCCGGTGCTCGCTGATCATGGTCAGTTGGTTCATCTGCTGGTGGAGCTGATTCTGTATCCGCGTGGACGGGATCGGCGCGAGATCTTCCCGGATCTCGCGGATGGCATCCTCCCTTCCCCGCGGGGAGACCGATAAAATCCAGGGCAGGTGGAATTCCACGTTGTCCCACGTCAGTTCGATCCTGGAATGATCGCTCCTGTATAATGAAATATCGAGGAGCGGGTGGAGATCCTCGTGCGTGATCCCATGGCCGTCGACGAGGAAACTGATCAGGTACGGTTCCATCGTCTCGGACTTTCGGCTCCGGTAGAGGAGCCACGGCGTGCCCTTGCAGTAGGCGCGATCGAGGAGCGTGTCGATGTTGATCGGGAATTCGCTCTGCGCAATCTTTTTTTTCCACTCTAATTTGACACGCGGGATGAGTTCCTTCTCCTGCGCCACCCGGGATACCAGACATCGAGGAAAATGCAGATGAAAACCGTGTTTGATGTACCGTTTCATTGTTTTCTCATTCTCGAGGCGGTACGGTTTCTTCTCCAGGACCACGCAGAGGAGATCCTCGTCGGACCAGTCGCGGAGGATCTGTCGCAGCACGTCCTGGTAGATGCGAACAAGGGCTAGGATCAACGAGGAATCATACAGGGGCACGATATCATCCCCCACCGTCTCTTTCTTGATATCGGCATCGACGAGGACAGGGATCACCTGGTGGACCGCGGTGGATTCTAACAGACCGAACCGATGATCGACGCACAATCCGCAATACAACTCCATGAACGTATCCGTATCGGTGATCCTGTACTTGCCCATCGGATGGATCATGGACTGGTGCGTCGGTTTTTCATGCGTCCGACATCCATCTAAAAATTGATATAATGATGCCATGGGATTTTATTCAAGACAGAGGTTAATCTTTTTCTCTTTTTTTTGACAGCGCCTGAAAAAAAAAAATCATTTTTAAGAAAACAGATGAACACCAAGACTAAATTATCGAGACGTCCCAAGGCGCCTGCGAATATCCGCCCCCCCCAGCAGCCCGTGATGACAGATCCTCTGGTGATCCTTGCCGATCGACGACGCGACTTTTTCACGCATCTCCTGGAAGAGACCCAGCATCTCCCCGAAGATTTACAGGTGTTGCCCGATGCGATCCAATCCGAGATCCGTGCGCACTCGCGGACACAGAATTCAGAAAAAGATCTCCTCCTCCTCACCGACTATACCGTCAAGGAATTGAATGAGGTTTTACAATTCCTCCTCCAACCTCCTCATCTCCGAACGATCCAATTGGGTCCGATCATCCGTTCTTTCATCAGCGCGTACCGCCTGCAACAAGAGGATGTCCTCGTCGAGGAGGATGCCGATCTCGAGTACAATCACAGGATCTATCGCCGTCTCCAGCGCTATGTCCGCCAGCACCTGTCGATTTTCATCCCCGATCTTCCCCCCGGTACCGAAAAAACGGATGTTCCGATGGAGCAACTTCAGAAAGATTTGTACCATCTCCATCCGACCGATGATCTTTTTGAACCGCTGTTCACATCGTACATACCGGACGAGATTATCAAGGAATTTCTGGCCACCGGTACATTCCAGATGCCCACGGGCGAATACAATATCCGGTGGGCGGTACATTCGTTCGTCCGCAATCATCAGTTTGATCTCATCCGCAAGATCCTGGAGGAGGAAACCACGGTTTCCGATTGGAAATCACGAGTGCCCGCGCCTTATTATGAGAAATACCCTGCGGCATTCTGGAAGTTACAGACGTGGGACGAATTCGCCTCGGTGCTCGATCACATCCTCCGCTATTCCATGAATATCGACACGTTCATGCGCCTCTATTTCAAGAAGGACAAGCGCAGACTCATCCACGATGCCTCGAAAAAAGGTCGTCACCCGGTCCATCGGAACGAGCCTAAATTATTGAAAATACGCAATCGCGCGGAAGAACTCATGATCGCCCGTTATCGTCCCTACATCCCCGGGCTCGCCACGGTACTCCTCAAGCCCGTCTCCGCCGACTGCGCCGACTATTTGGGTCGATCGTTCCAGGATTATTTTTTCCCCACGGATAAATTTTTCCACGATCTTGTGGAATACTCTCACGATCAGCCTCGTGATATCCTCCACATCACAATCGACATCTATACTAAACCTATCGTCCGGAAGATCCGCGTCTTCCATCTTCTCGCGGATGGTCGCATCCTCCCCCAGACATCGGCCGAGTACAAGAAGGGTCTTCGATATATCGAAAAAGAATGTCACCCGGATCGAGAGACGATCCGTGATTTTCTTCTCCGGAGCGAATTATCGTACCTGTCTGTCAAGGATCTATCATTCGTCCGCGACAAAACGCGGAACGATCTCTCTCTGTTTCTCAATCTCCTCTATACCGATAAGATGGATACAGACAAGATTGCCGCGATGATCGAAGAATCGCTATTGGCATCGTCTGTCCGTCTGGAGGATTATCTTTCCCAGGCATTTTCTGTCCTCGTCCAGATCCATCCCCGCTACGAACTGCATGTGGCCTTCCCAGAGATCCAGGAGCGGTGGGACATGTTCTTCTACCGGTTCGATCGTGTCATGCCACCGCTGGAGATATGGTTCCCCCGTTTCCATGTGTTTGACGATGCGCAGCGGAAAGATTTCACCCGCTGGTTCGATCGGAACCGGCTGACGTTCATCCAGGAAAATCTATTTTTGCTCCTGAAACACAATTACGATTTCCTCCGCATCAAGATCCCGTTCGAATCGTTCCACTCCAAGATTCCCGACAACTGCGTGTCCGCAACGACCGATCGCAAACTCGCGATCCTCCTGTACCATGATGGCGCGTGGTTCGAACTCCCCCGGCTCGGTCAGGCCATTCGCGACGAGGAAGAACTGCTCCATGTGCCGGATACATTCCTTAAACTCGTCAAGGAACATTTCGTCGTGGATCGCATCACCAAAGGATTCGCGGCCATCCTGCTGCCAAACGGCTACGAATTATTGGACGACACGGAAGACGTCATTGTCCCCAAAAATGATTTTGTCCTTCCCATTCTCCCTTCAGTATATCCATCCGAACACCTGCCTGATTTCAAGTCCAAGGCGTTTGCGCTCCTGGCTCGACTTCAGGTGGAAACTCATTGAATTGTCGTACCCATCTAATCAGGTGATTCCCGAAAAGAAATGAGCTCGCAAGATTCGATTTCTTCTTATTACTCCGACGAAGACAATTATTGGTTCTCCGACGAAACCCGATCCGTATACTCCTCGGATCGCGATGGCGATGATTCTGATGACGAAGACGATTATATCGTATCCCGATTCAGGCCAAAACAAACCATCTCGTCGCCATTGAATCTGACCATGACCGTCATCGAGATCCCCCCCAAAGGCGATGATGGATGGGGATCGGCGCTCCGCGAGACGAAAGAGATGATTCCGCCCTCACCATCGTTGCCATCGCCATCGTCACCGATCAAGATCCCGACAGAGCAGAAAAAAAGCGCGTGGAAACCGATCGATACGACGGTCCAGCCTCCCAGGGATCCGTGGGCATTCCTGGAAAAACCTCGACCCGTCTCTCGTCCTGTTCCGAATCCGTCACGATCCTCGAGACCCGTCTCTCTCCTCAGTTCGAGCCCGAATGCATCCCGATCCTCAAGACCCGTCTCGCTCCTCAATCCGCATCCAACTCCACGAACGGAGTTTGCCGAGTACAACAAACTCTGCAAGTACAAGGATTCATGCCGGATGCACCGCGATGGGAATTGTACCATGGTCCATTCCCTCCGCGATTGGAAGCCCAAGATCTGTCGTTTCAATACGACATGCAGCAAGAAGACCACATGCGGGTATCATCATTCCGATGTCCCCCTACGCGAGTACCTCTCGGTCATGATTAAGAAAAAAGACACGCTGTATTCCAAGAATGCCCATCTGTACCAGCATTATCTATGATCGTAGAATGGAGATGAAAGCAGAATTTCGATTTGACAAACATGGATATATCTGATGATCCACATATATCCTTTTTTCCCAATGAATCAACGATACTGTGCCAGACCATTGATTATTTTTTCCATGCGAAAATGTCCGACCAACGGAAACGATGACGACGGCGATGGACAGGAGGAATCGTTCTTGATGGCGGAGTCGTTACGGTATTGATATAAGAAGGTGTTTCGAGTCGTAGCGGATTCTGCGATTCCGGTTGTACCGGAGATGACAATGCTGGTGAGATGACAGGAGGCAGACGGATATCGAGATCGGATGAGGTCGGTACCTGGTTGTTCCTGTAGATCCATTGGTTCGTGTTTGGATCGAAGCCGATGCATTTGTCGTCCGGAGATTCCATAGAGGCCTGGCAGTAATAAAACGGCCGGATGAGGAGGGATTGATTGACCGAATAATCCAGTTTGCCCGTGGCCTGATTGCAATCTTTCTCGCAGATGGAAAGGGTGCACGAGGTGGTTTTGCACCGGGAGGGTATATAATTGGCACAGTCGTCTGTGCAGTGCGACTGACAGATGGATTGGCATCCCGCCTGATTTGCCGCCAGATTGGATTGGCATCGGTGGATACAATCGTCGTAGTGAATGTCGTACTGGCAGTGTTCGTCGCAGTAGGTGCTGAAGAGCGGTGTCGGATCACACTCCTGTTCGCAGTAATCGGCACAATTCGACGATGAATCCGCGCAGACCGGCGAATGCTTGGAGACGCAATCGGAATAATTTTTGAGACAGATTTGACACTCATCAAAATTCATGCCATCGTGCGCGGGACTCTGTTGGCACGAGGTGAATTCATTATTTGGCAGGTAGCTGATCATTTTATTTATCTATATTTTTTTCAGACAAAAAAAAATGATTGACAACAGATAGGAGGATGGAAGATGTGATTGATATTGTCATCCAACGTCGACTGTCGTTCGCGCACTATGTGTACGGCCAGACCTCGGTGGATGTCCGCTCGATCCTGGAAGCCATGTTCAAGGAACAGAAAACAATGACCCTCACGGTCCGATCCGGTTTGTTCGGGATTCAGAGCGATGCATCCGATGGATGTCTATTCCTGCGGTGCAAACGAGATCCGATGATCTGGAAGATCCGGGACGGGGAGGTTGTGTGTTTCCACATTCGTCATGTGTTCCACCTGACGCGCCCATGATTCGCGCAGGAAACAAATCAGGATGATGCTGTTCAGGAAGAGTGTGATGCCGTTGAAAACGAGGATGATGGTATTGTGGAGGAGACACCCGTACACGATCCAGGAGATGACACCGGATGAATGGATCATGAACATGTACGGAGACATGCCCTGGACACGCCCCGTGCGGACGCACAGGATCACCTGCGGTAGGAACGAGACGGTCGTCCCGATCCCCGCACAATAACCGATAATATCGATATACCTGTCCATGGACTGTTATATCATTCGTCTAGATTTTTTTTTTGTTGGATTATCCTTCAAAATCGATCCACCCGCAGATCCATACGACCAGCGCGCACAGGAGAGTGCTGATCATCAACGATCGTCGTGCAGTATCGTTAGCGATCGGAACCAATCCGAGGATGAGGCACAAGAGCAGTTGAAAGGACAGACAGATATTGCCGATGATGCGCGCCGTCTTGTTTTTAGTGGCCAGGTTGAGGAAAATCAGGATCAGGATGGCGAACGAACTACCAACATACAGGTAGAATCGCTGTTCGAGGAACATGGGGAACAAGATGGCATCACCGCGATGCGGATGAGGACCACCAGGATAAACACCAGGGAGGACGAGAGGGATATTCGGTTGCCATAATTTCCGTTTAACAGACCATTGAGGCGGGAGCGTAAGCGAGGCGATCCACAAAAAATTGAGCACGACGAGGAGTTGTTTGATCACCGTCTTGTTCACCTGATCGATCGATCGGAGGTGCGATCGATCCGTGTATACATCCATTTTATTCCTAACTTTTTTCTCGTTGTTCCGTCATTAAAAAAAAAAAATAAAAAATATTTAAGTGAATAAATGAGCCGGCGATTTACAGTAGTTGAGGTCTCGACGGTCCACGGATCGGTCAAGGGTCGAGAGAATCTGGGTGGTGTCTTTACCAACCGGACGCCCCTGGAGGCCGCGAAGAAAGCGGCGTCCCGCATCTGCGCGCTGTCCAAGATCCATGGGCAGTGCACGCTCATCATCACCATCCAGGAGATTACGCGCAACAGCAGCCACAAGTTGTATACCTACAAGGTCAAACGCGTACGGAGCGACAAGGTGGTTGTCAAGGACGGGCAGTCGATCCGTTTCCGCTACACAACCCACGCCGTCAGTCTGAATCAGCAACAACAATCCTCCCATTAAATCATATATAACACATGGCTTACCGTCATTATCGATACATTCGATTTGTACCAAATCGAATAAATTATTTTTTTCTAAAAAATTGTCCATCATAAAATGACGTACCTGATCCGTACACAGGCCGAACACCCATACATTGTCTATGAAAAAAATGGTAGTTATCATATCTACAAGACATTGCGCCAGATGATAGAGGCGGATCGGGATCTCCTCCTTTTTCAGAATGATGAGAATAGGGATCGTGCCATCAAACAAAAAATCAGAGCGGGACAGGTTCGTCCGCTCCACAAAGAAATTCAACAGATTGTCACATTCTTGCGAGACAAGAAACAGACGCTACCAAGGGATATTCGTTATGGATATGATAATTTGGTGAGCAAGGGTCTGATTGATCTTGGGAAAAGTCGTCGCGATGTAAAATCGATCTACAGCAAAAGACGATTTCAGGAAGCCGAGGTGATGACTCCAGTCCTACCTAAAAAAAGTCGCGCCAGCACGATACAACGTGGTCAAATCCTTTCTAGGACAAACACTGGCAGTACATCAGGTACGAAAATGCGCAAAACAGGAACCAAGAAACAACGCACGAGCGCAACCGCGACAAAGAGCACGAAACTTGTCCGATTCAGTTCATGGGATAATATCCTGGATCATATACCGTGTGTCGTTGAGGATCCCGATTTTTTGGGAGGACACTATCCTCTGGTGGTCCGAAAACCCGATGAAGAAATTACGATCCATCTATTTGGGAATAAATCCAAAAATTGTCTGACGATGATCAAGGAAAAACATTATCTGTATATCAAACTGATTCTTTTCTTTGTGGATTATCGGAAGTGTTTTCCGGGTATCCAGATCTTACCGCTGGTCTTTTTCAACCAGTGCATGAACTTGTCTTTACGGATCGCGCGAGCAATGAAGATCGAGTACATTGTGCTCGACGATCATTCGTACATCACCCCCCCGACGACCGCGCAGCAATGGGATCGACATTCGAAAGGAGAAATGTTGGATGATTCGCAGTATCATCCCATGTATCAAAAGGTCCTGAACCTTCTCGATATCGGGATGACGTATTACGGGAGGTATTATGGATTTCATCTCCTCCCCAAGACGTTGTTCAACAGCGCGTGTGAAGCATCCTCGGGGCATCTATCACCATCCACGATTGATTTTTTTAAAGACCTGGATATGCACTTATCCATTGCGATCCACACGCTGGCGAAACGATACACCCTCAGAGATCTCTATATCCACCAGTGCGAACCGTATTATTTTTCATCCAAATCTCATCTCTCCACCCTGCAACATCTCGATCAGTTCCTGGGGACGATGCCATCCCTTTCATTGGACACGACCATCCAAGAACTCGCGCATTACATACGACATCATATCAAGGATACGAAGCAAATCGATTCGGTTCGCACCCTATACAATCTCCTTTCGTTGTGCTTGTTTGTCACGCCCGATTATTTCAGGACATTCGAATCATCCTACATGGATCTTGTCTATCGATTTATAGGGACATCGACACCCGATTGGACCTCGATGGATCTGCGAGTCGACACCCCCGAAGATCTGGGTCTTCGGGATCTGGCCACACTCATGCTCGGTACCTCATCGTTCTACACATTCTCTGTCCGGTTCATCACACAATAGTACAATAACTGGTATTCATCCGGTAGGCATGAGTATGACGCGCCAGCATGATCTGGTAGAGGGTCTCTTGCAATGTGATGTCGTTTACAGAATCGACGAGACCTAGACCGGTCGTATTGTAAAGATCCGTGATGTATATGTAATGATAATCCTCATCATGATTCCGGAAACACAGTGTCAGATTGGAGTGGGACGACTCTTCTTCCGTCATGACGAGGAAACAATCATCCAACAGGGGCATTTTAAGGAGCACACCATCGTACAATTTGTAATTGTGCATCGAGAACGAAAAAAAATGGAAAAAATAATAATCGGGATTGACAGGAACGAACCGACCTCCCATGCATGTATGACTCTCATGAAATCTGTGCGTCGACACACTCACATAGAAAGGTTTTCTCAGGTTCGATTGAAACAAGGGTTTCATGATTTTTTCATACGACAATGCCCACGATAGCCAGAGGATACAAGAGGTGACCAGCCATCTCATTTTTTTTTTTTTGGGAAAAAAAAAATATTTTATCAATCGTGAATGCAGTGACTGGTAGGAATGATGCACGGTTGCTGGTTATGGGTTTGCATGATTTCGTACATGGTCTGTTTGGAAGTGGTATTGATGATGGAATCTACGAGACCAAAACCGGTAATGTTCAGCACATCCGTCACATAGATGTAGTGATAATCGTCGTCGTGTTCGCGGAAACACAGGGTAAGATTGTTGTGCGTACGATCTTGGGTGATCATGTGAAAGCACCCATCCTGCCCGGGATGTTTCAGCAACGTCCCCTCAAAAAATTTCAGATTCCTCGAATAATCAAAAAAATGGAAAAAATAATATTCCGGGCTGATGGGCGAGAACCGGGCGCCGATACAGGTCTCCCTCTGATGGAAGATATGGGTGTACACATAGTCGTTCATGGCCGTGATATAGAACGGTTTTTCCAGTTTCGTGGTATAGGGAGATGTCATCTTGGTCTGGGCGTACGAGAAAAATACGACCATGAACGATATCAACCATCTCATATTGCTTTCTTACTGTCAAGATAGAATATATTCCGAAAAAAAAAGAGGTGGAGCAACTATATTTTCATCATGAGAGGACGATTTTTTTTAGAAAAAAAAAAATCTAAAGATAAACAAATGAGTTTTCAGTTGTCGCAAGAAGCATTGCAAACATTACACCGTGATATACAAAATTTTGAACAAGCACGACGAGCACAACAAGCACAACAAGCACGACGAGCACAATTACGACGATTATTTCCCGATCCAGATTTACAGTTGATCAAGTACATTGAACCTCAAATAACGAGACAACAACTGGCTCAGCGGGGCTATACTGATATCCTGGACGTATATATAACTAAATGTGCAGAATTATTGAATCGACAAGATTTTTTTTCAGATCGACTAACCGTAGAGGATATTTTGAACCAATTTTTGGAAAAAATTCATAGGATTCGAATAGATACACGCGGACTGCTTTGGAAATGGAATCTGGGGAGAGATAAAAAGATTCAAATTATTCGACAGGCGAATCCACTTCTCCAAAAGGTGCATACGAGGACAATCACCAAAGATGATATCGTGACATTCCTCCAAAAGGTCCATACCGGACAAAAAATAGGACGGGTCAAGCAAGATTCGCCCGACCAACAATACCGAGATTTCCGACGACTCGCCAAAGATCTATTCGAGCAACTTGTACAACGTATCATAAGCGAACTAAAACATTATCACGATTTATCTCGAACACTACGACGAGGACGAAAAACGTCTAGAGCAGGACAGATTGTCGATAGAGCACATGTCCTACAAACATTTCCACCACCGCCCGTACACCCGCCGTACATTCTACCTCCACCACCGACTCATACACCACGATGAGATTCATTATAAACCTAATATATTTATAGTGAATCAGTTTGTGAGAGATAGGATCCGTGTGTGGAGTCTGCAGTCCTCGCCGATGCTGGTGATGCGGAGTCGGGTCGGCGTCAGGTGGAGGACGCCCGCATCGGGAATGGTCTCTCCCTGCCACGCCACATTCCCCGACAGTGTATAGCCTCGTCGACGGAGGAGTCGGATCAGATAGATCAACCACTGGATGTACTCCTGGAATTTTTCATGGCCGTCCCATTGTATCGTCCGTCGATCGGATTGGATCAACCATCCGCACCATAACGAAGGCTGTGATCGAGGAGGACGGTTCTTGTTCACGACACCGCGTTCATCATCCTGGATGTAGAATTCGCCGTCCACGCCGAAGGTTTTGGGGAGTTCTCGTTTGATCCTGCGCGTGGTCGCCAGTCCGTGCAGCAGACGGTACATCTCCTCGTCTACGACTCGATTCGTGCGGAATGATCCCGCAAAGCCGGTCGAATATCCCATTTATAATGTCGTACGATAATAAATTATCATCAGATGACGAATCCGTTCCTGCTCGGAATGTAGTTCAGGGCACGGTTCCTGTCGCGGGGGAGGAGGAATTCGTTGGTGATGACCTTGGGCGTCGGCGCATTCGCGTTGGGATTGGTGAGGCGGTAGAGGAATTGGAGAGATTGTCGGGTGTTGGTGATGGCATCGGGCAGAGTAGTCGACGATTGCAGCATCTGGGAAAGGAATTCGAATGTCGGGTAGCTGGAGGCATTGAACGGGAACGTCTGGAAAGCCTTGAGACGATTGGGCGTCGCCTCATCAAAACCCGAGGATGACGAGAATTCGGGCGGGAATGCCCAGGTGAACTCGGTTATCACGGCCCCGACCTGCGTCCCTTCCTCATCGTACACTTCTGCCGTATCATTGTTGGTGTACACATTGGTGTACTCGATCGATGATGTATCGTCAATATTTTGCAAAAAGAACGACGGCGATGTGATGGAGGTGGTCTCGGTATAGGAGTTGAAGACGACATAGACATCGGTCAGTGTGGTGATGCAGCGACTGTCATCGTTCCCATAAAAAAGGGCGCTGGTCCCCTCGGCAGGGAAGGTTGTCTGGTTCCAGAGATAGATGTAGGCATTGGACAGCGAAAAAACGGCATCGTCATAGTAAGCCCCATAGAACAGATAGCCGTTCTCCGCAAGAGAGGGTGCGATGATGTAGCAGTTGTTGATGGTGATGGTGACGCCCGTGACCGGGTATCCGAAGATGAAATAGTACTCAGACGGAGAGGTGATGCTCGTCGTGCTCTGGACACAGACGGTGTCGATCAGGACATCCGCCGTCGCGTACTGGAACATCAGGTCCGTCTCGATATTGCTCGAATACTGCTGGGTGTCGCTCAGGATGCTCAAATTGTAAAAACGGGCATTGGCAATCTCGTACCCAAAAAGAGACTGCAGGGAGACACCGCTCTGCACATGGACAGCCACATTCTGGACGGTCGCCACGGCATCGGGATCCTCCGAGTACACGTAGAGGATGATCGAGGGGAGTGTGGGTAGGAGCGTATCGAAATAATCGCTCGGTTCGCATCCCGGGGAGATTGTCAGTGTGAAACCATTCCCATCAAAGGTCTGGCCTTCCTGGATCCAGAGGTAGTCCGAATCGCTGGAGCCCGTATCCAGGTACGGGAGATGATCCGCATCGAAGGTCAGGCTGTTCTGCAGAGAATACGATCGGTGCGGCGCATCGGACTGGGAGTCCGTGATGGCCGCCAGAAAATCGGCGTGCGTCCGGATGTAAAAGACGGGCTTGGGATCGGCGGCATCGATGGTGATCCGCGGGCGCGATCGTCGCGCCCTGGCACCTCGATCCGGTATTTTTTTCTCCTTGTGTCCCATCGTACTGTATGTACCTATTGTAAGAGGGAGAAAATGTTTTGAGGAAATAAAAATATCGGCATGCTTCGACGAAACACAGACAGGATCAGGACGTCGTTGTTTCTGTGAGGGTGTTTTCTTGTCCAGGTGCAGAACAATCTCCATGGATAGTGGTATTTATTTATTGGAATTTGTTTCCATAATATCCTTAATACCCAAATGGTTTAAGGACATGAAAAGAGAATGTCGCAAGTGTCATACATCATTACAGCACTCTGATTATTTATGTCCAACAGTATCCTCTGCGTAAATAAACCATTCCGGTCCTTATGATGAAAAATAGATTGATAAACAAAAAGGGGATTGAAGAGAATTTTTCCGCTAACCGATTCCATGGAGATCCTACGCGGATCTGGAGTATCGGATAGCATAGAGATTTCTCCACTTCTATTATCTTGAATGATGAACCATCAATCATCCAAAGAACTATCTTTCCATCCGTCGACCAGTCATAGGTACGCTCCTCAATCTCTTTCTGGCTGATGGAAGAATGCTGCAGTTCAACGACGACATCATTTCGATTGGGCATCACATCCGCTCGGCGTCCTGATTTGTAGGTTTGACCTTTTTTTGGAAAAATATGTTTAACCTCTATATCCTGACGAGGGAATCGACTCTGTGTTTTGACATGCCATGTGGATTTCATGGTAGATGATTGTATGGTGGACGACATTGTATATTATTCTTGTCAATGCTCAAAAATCAAATTATTTTTTAGAAATAATGGTACGACACTGTAATTTGTTTCTGGATCTTCTCGGGATCATGAGGATCTAAGGACATGATCTTCCCTAGAAGAAAAAGAGAATGTCGTACAAGGCGTATGTGGCTCGAGCGCTTGGGCGGGACGAGATGAGAGAGAAGAACCGGAATGCCCCCGCGGGGCTCAAGTACTGCAACGCGATCTGCCAGGAGTTCCAGGAGAAGACCAAATTCACGGGTCAGCAGGTCATCTGCAATCAGTGCAGGAGCATGATCGCTCTCGCAGAGAAAAAAATTCGGAAAGACGAAATCACGGTCGAGCAGTTCATCGAGAATCCCCGTATTGTCTATGGTGTGGCGGCGGGCGTGGATGCCAAGAAGATCTGCGAGACCTGCAAGAATGAGAAGTCCATCATGGCATTTGAGCATGGACGAAGACACTGCAATGAATGCCGTCGCCTAGAGATGTCGAAACAGCATCAGGCGCAGCTGCCCGGTATTTTATCGGACATTGAGAAACTCAAGACGAACCTGGTGGATCTGGAGCGGTATCTCCAGTTCCATCCGAAAGACATGATCATCCTCATCATGACACACTACCAGACGGGCAGGACTGCCAAAGATGTAAAGTCCACCATGATTGTCAAGATCCTCAATCATTTCAGAAGTCTGCTGACACCGAATATGTGCAAGGCGGGATGCGGGGCGACGGTGGTCGTGGAGCACTCCACCTGTCTGCGATGTACCAATAAGCCCATCGTCCATTCCACGGAGAAACGACAGGCTTTTATGGACAATCTGGATCAGATGGTGGAGACCATGGATGTGATCGAGGATATCGACCAGTTTAATAAGGATCAACTCAAGATGATTGCCAAGAAATTCGAATTAGAATTCACAAATGATACGCCCAAGGGGGAATTATTTGAGATGATCAATCAGAGGATTGTAGCCAGAGATGAGATGCGACAGAAAGAATCGGCCGAAAAGACCTTAATAGAGAAGAATATTTTAGTGCCAAAAAATTTTGAGGATCTGGTGATTGATGAATTCCGGATTCAGGCACGATCGAGTGATGGCTACATCAATGCAACCCAGATGTGTAAGGCGGGTAATAAATTCTTCAAAGATTGGTTTCGTTTGGAAAATACAAAACAGATGATTGTCATTCTGGCAAAACATATGGGAATAGATATTGAAAATCCCGATAGGCGGATCCTCCCTTCGGCTTTGATAGACATTACTAAAGGTGGAAATGATAAAATGGCACAAGGTTCGTGGATCCATCCTGATCTTGCAGTGAATCTTGCCCAATGGATCAGTCCCCTATTTGGGATTCGTGTTTCTCGGTGGGTACGGGAGATTGTGATCACAGGGAGTGCCAATCTAGAACCCAAATCTGATGAGGAATTATTGAAACTCCAGGTGGAACTTCAGACCCATCAGGAGAAACTGAAGCGGTTGGAGATGAATCATAAACGGCTACTCCAGAAGCGAGAATATCATAAATTCCAGAAAGGATCATGTTTTTATGTCTTACGAGTCAATGATACGGATCTCAAGATCGGCTATGAAGGTGTGGATATCAATGAGCGATTGCGCGCCTATCGGACGAGTATCCCGAAAGCCCAACTTTGTGCTTTGATCTTCACCAAAGACGCTTCATTTGTGGAGCGTGGCATGCTGAGTCGTTTCTCCGAGAAAAGGGTGGAATTGAACCATGAGTTCCTGACCGGAATTCCTCCCGCCGATATCGGCCACGCAGCTCAGACCCTGCTCCAGTTCTGCAATATGCCATACGATATGGTCGATCCCGAGGCCATTGACCAATATAATCAGTCTTAGGATAAATTTCTTCCAAATCTTGAACATATATTGTAAAATACCAGAATCACACGATAAACGGATCCCGGTAGTTGGGATCGTAGCGCTGGTGGGCGAATTTCCAGATCTCCTTGCTCCCGAACTTGAAATTCGAGGGGAACGGCTTGGCCTTGTACCAGAACACGCAGTCCCGCCAGTCGTTGGTCGTGGCCTGATTATGGATGTAGAGCGCCGTATAGTCCCCCGTGATCCCGTCCATGATGGTGCAAAAGGTCTTGAAGTCCGGGATGATGCTCGCATAATTCTCCCAGAGCACCTTCCGGTTCCGCAACGACGACTCCCTCAGGATGAACGTCCCATCAATGCTGTTCCGGATCACCGGCTTTATATCCATACAGTATTGAAGCGATAGTATAAACAACATCTTCCAATGTCGACCATTTTTAAATATGTGATGAAACAGACGAGAGTTAAAGATCTTGGGATCGTCGGTGCAGTCGTCGAGCAGCAGCAGACCCCAGGGGACGGAGAGGTGCTTCTTGGCGATTTTCTGGCGCATGATGAAATTCTCAATCTGCTTAATCTCCAGCTGGTTGTAGACAAAGAGGGAGGGCATGATCTTGCGGAAATGGCCGTTGCTGTCCTCGGTCCCGCTCATGACAATGCCGGCCGGAAAAATATCGCTCTTCTCATACATCAGTGAGGTGATAAGTGTCGTCTTCCCTGTGTTGTACGTCGCCTCGAAGGATGCCAGACAGAAACGGTGGTTGCCGTTCAGTTCAAACCCGAAATACTCATCGTAGCCCGCATATTCGACCTGGAAAATCTGGAGGAGCGGATCTTTTCCCGTCATGTTTATTTTCTTGGGATGGAGTTTCACGGGGACGTCGGTGATGGACGATCCACCGATCCGGCCGCGGCCATCCTTGTCCCTGTACGCTAGGAGTCCCAGCGATCGTGCCACAAACAGGATGTCGTCCAGATGGCCGTCATCGTCCAGTTGGTACCGATACGGATCCTCGGACTTCACGGCCAGCCGGTCGAGGATCCCCGCCAGGAGCGCGAGTCGGTTCTGGCGAGAATTGATCATGTACTCGCTCGTTAGTATCGTGGAGGTGTAGCCAAACGTGTAGGGATGGACGGCGGTCTCTCTCACGGGCCAGTCCACACCCGCCGATTTATAGATATACCATTCCCCCTCGGGTGGCTTCTGGAGGTATTGATCCACTGAGATCCGCAGCACGTCGGAGTCTTTCTCGCTCTTCAGGGCAAGATCGTGCAGCCGATTGACGGTATACGACTCGCCATACTCGGGACAGATGGCATACATGTGATCGTGATCATGGAACAACTCGAGGACATGCCGTGGCGTGCCATCATCCCCCATCACAACATCCCCCACCTCGATCTGTTCGACTGTTTTCTTCGTACCGTCGAACATCAGTATCAAAGTCCCTCTAGACAGGCATCCGGGTTTTCCAATGATGACTATTTTCGACCCGCCTTGATCACTCTTGTACATGTTGGCCTTGGAGGGCGCAATGAGATCTACATCCAATTCTTTGATGTTGATTTCCATTTCTTTCATTCTCTTTAGTATTTAAGACAATAATATAGTTTATCATATGCGATATCTTATCATCTTAGATAAGAAATCATAAAGACAAATAATTGAATTATCGTGTTATCAAATAACTCATCAATTCGTTATCATAAATAATGTCACAATAACATTCTTCGCATCGACTACTGAAAAGTTCTTGTTTTTTATCAAGAATATCTCCACATTCTGTACATATTTTGGAATCAGCATAACAAGAAATGCATACATTAGTGATGGGAGAACATTTCTTTTGTTTATCAAATACATTTCGACAGGCTCTACATTTTACTCCATGTTCATAGTAATCAATACGCTGTTGTAGGGCAGGATAGAAATCCAGCAATTCTTTCAAAAACTCCAGAAGATCAATGTCATCAATATAGGTCCATATAATTAAAAATATATGTTCAAAAAAATTGTCATCCATAGCGATGCGTTCCAAAATATTGTATTGCTTGTTTTTCGCATTCTGTCGGAGTTGATTCATGCATTGTGAGGCATGTTCTTCATCAAATGGGCCAACCAAGTCCCACAGTATTTCTATGAGTTCAGGATTATCATGTATAAATGCCATAACCAGACTGCAATCGCGCGTCGATGGCTCTGATTGTTCACTCCAATCTATCAAAATTTTCAAATGTTCTATATCTTGATCTTTGACAAGAATATATACAGCATAATCGTAAAATTCATCGTAACGGGTCTGTATATTTTCCGGACGTTTCTCGTCATAAAATTGAGGGACAATACCGCCATTAAAAAGGGGTAGAAGTTCAGACATCCCAAATTCATTGATTTTTTGCGCTATCATATCAGAGGCAATCATAATATGGTGTTACCGATTTGATTCAGCTTATCTGGATTTCAATTTTGTATGGATAGTTCCTAAAAATTGATGTTCAAATGATTTGTACAATCTCTTAATATCAGCATGAATCCAGTATGTCAGTATGTCGGCTGTACTAAAACAGCCAGTTATGCCTCACGGTTCGGATGTCCGGAGCGGTGCAAAGAGCACAGAGAATATCGGAGACCACAGCACCGGATCTGTCGGTGCGGGTCGGCCACCCCCTCGTTCGGAGATTGTCAGGATGATAGACCATCCTGCTGCAAGAAATGCCGGTCACCCGGGATGGAGAACATCCATGACAGACCGTGCGAATCCACCGACTGCAAGAGACAGCCGTGCTTCAATCACCCCGACCAGAAAAGAGGCCGATTCTGTTTACTCCACAGAGAGGAGGGGATGGTGGATGTCAAGAACCGTCGGTGCGAACATCCCGACTGCCGTCTCCAGCCCTCTTTCAATTTCCCTCTCGAAAAACGACGTCGGTTCTGTCAGGCGCACCGGCTCGAGGGTATGATCCATGTCCACCAGAAGAACTGTGAGATGGAGCATTGTCGAGTCCGTCCGTCATTCAATGTCGCCACAGAAAAGACGCCGAGGTTCTGTGTGCGGCACAAACAAGACGGCATGGTCAATGTCATTGATCGGTTCTGCGAGGCTGAGAATTGTCTTGTCCAGCATCCCGTCTTCGACCTACCCGACCAGAAGAAGGGACGGTTCTGTCGTTCGCACCGGACCGACGACATGGTCGATGTCGTCCACAAGAAATGTGAACATCCGCAATGCCGTCTGCGGCCCATGTTCAATCTTCCGAACGAAAACCAGGCTCGTTTCTGCGCCAAACATCGTTCCGAGGGCATGGTGAATGTCTTGGAGACGTGCCGGCACGAAGATTGCTCTATCTTCCCGGTCTTCAACCTGCCCGGCAAGAAACGAGGCGCCTATTGCATCCGGCACAAGACCGATGGCATGATCGATGTGAAAAACATCCATTGTTTTGAAAAGGGCTGCCGACGCCAGCCGAGTTACAATTTCGAGAATGAGATTCGTGCCATCTACTGCGCGAGGCACAAGAAAGATGGCATGCTGGATCTCTCGCACAAACCCTGCAAAAATCGAGAGGCCATGTGCACGGTGCGCGCCAACCCCAAGTACCGCGATTACTGCGCCTGGTGCTTCCAGCATCTCTTCCCCGATGATCCGCTGACCGCCAGGATCCGCACCAAGAGCAAAGAGATCACAGTCCGCGAGTACATTAACGATCATTTCGAGGGCTTTGTCCACGACAAACCGCTCCTGTCTCCGCACTGCGACTGCACGCTCCGTCGCAGGATCGACCACTATAGACTGATCGGAAATACCATGCTGGCCATCGAGACGGACGAGCACCAGCACCGGGGCTACGATCCACAACGAGAGACACTGCGCTACCACGATGTCTACATGGGCTTCTCGGGAAAATGGATCTTTATCCGCTTCAATCCCGATTCGTTCCGTGATGCGGATGGTACAATCCAAGATCCACCGCTGATCGAACGACTTATTGCGTTAAAGACCATGATCCAAGAACAGATGGAACGGATCGCCAACAACGAGAACCAGGACATGATGGAGATCCATCGGATGTACTACGATGAGATGCATTAGTTCAGTCCCACATATTCCAGATAAATGTCATGATTAACCTTTTTTTTCTTGCGGTTTTTTTTTCCAAATTATAAAAAGGATGCTCGCTGAAAAACTAAAAAGAGTCGCGGAATGTACTTCCTTACGCGCCGTTGCAAAACTGGCAATCGATTTACGATTACCCATCGCCAGAAAATTACATGGTGCAGGGTATATCATCGTATGAGACAATCCTCAAGAAACTCCCTGATACACTGACGAGTCCAGCAGAAAAATTACAATTCCTGAAAACAATAGTCCAAAAGGAAATCGAAAACCAAGATTTTGAGCATTTGTTTTTTTTAACACCATCCCCATCCTCATTAACATCCAATCCCAAAAACACGAGAAAGAAACGAGCATACATACAGAGTTCTGCGAGTCAGGCACAATCAGAGTCTTCTGGGTACCAGGGTTCGTCCGACTCCTCTGGATCTCACTCGCTCACATCCAGTCAGAGTCAGAAGTCCAAGTCATCGTCCTCGCAAACACCGCCCCGCAAAAAAATAAAACCATCCACCCAAGAAGAAATTCAATACTTTATCCAAAATTTCATGCCGAGACGGTGAAATACAAAACGATCCATACCGACAACAAATGCTCGATAATTATTAGTGAGAAAAGAAGAAAGATTTTCTCACCGTGACAATAAAATGCAGAAGAAACCGATCAAGCAGATCCAGGAACGAGTAGTCGAAACACTCCTCAGGATCGTCCCGCGTCCGGTAGCCACCAATTTCCGGTACATCCCACAGGAGGACGACTTCCAGTACGATGACGTACCAAGCATCACCCTGCTCTCGATTGCCACGGGCGAGGGCGACTTCGATTACGACATTATCAAAGATTTTCGATCCAAATCCAAGATCCCAATAACCCTGATTATCATTGATCCCATATACAACATCGAAGACTATGCACGATTCCGACCATATGTTCAGAATCTTTATGTGAATCCACAACAGGACGGCTTCTCGAAACTCCTATCGGAAGAAAACGAGATACCGACGAAATATTTCAAACTATTCGATCGTCTTTTGAAAACAAATCTCTCTCATCCGGATGTAGTCGTGGGGAGCAATCTCCAATGGGGGTTGCCGCGCAGTAGCATGGTCAGTCGACCGGGACAGAGACCGATACAGTTGGATTACAGGTCACCCCAGTTCCAGCGGAACCTCCAAGGTTTCAGACCATTTGGTAAGGACACATGGATAAAACCGATACACCAAACCGTCCATTCCATCTCTCAATCCAGTCTGCGCAATCTCCTCAACAATCGTAAGATATGGAGATTCTATGAAAACATTCAGGATCGTGCGAGTATTCCCGCATTCATAATTAGCAATACAATGATATCCACGCAGGGAGAAAAACTCTATGTTCAGGGCATTACGAATCGTAGACAGACACGTCCCATACGCACATTCCAAGATCTGCTCGAATTTTTTGCTTCGGCACGGGCAATCCAATAATCAAAATTATTTTTCCAATAGCCATAAATAAACTCATGACATCAGGAGGTCGCAAAAGAGAACGACCTCCTCTGCCGAGCGGTAAAAAAACGTCAGCAGGGAGTAAAAAAGGACGAATCGCACCAATCCCTGCCAAAAAAATCATCGGATCCGGCAGTTACGGCACTGTTTTCCAGACAGACGATACCGCAACGATGCGGAAGAATTTTACAAAACATCACAAGACATCCGAATTAAAAATGAGACGCAAACAGGATTGGCTCCGGTACGCCGATCCATACCGTCTGTATTTTGGGGGGACCATCCTTCAATACCAGACATCAGGAAAACGAGTCCAATCCATCCTCATGGTCAATCAGGGGCATTCCTTAAGACACCTCAAAATTACAAACGAGAATCGATTCAAGATGGCGAGACATTTCCAGCATCTAATCAAAGGTCTCTCCGTATTATCGGAGAAAGGATTAATCCATGGGGATATCACGATGGATAACATCATGTTCAATCCCAGAACAGGCGACATGAAATTCATCGATTACGACTTTCTATGCCGTAGTCCGTCCGATATCAATGTGACTCAATATTATCATGCATGGCCACCCGAATTGATGCTGGACGATGATAAAACGATGTTGGGGTATTCCTATTTTCCGGGTTTCGATCGGAAATCGGCATCCTCGTACATGCGATTCTGTATGATCCTCCGCATGAATGCCGGAGAATGCAAACTCTACCAACAGATGATGAATGGAGTATTGCCCCCCGAACCGCCCACACACGGATGGCTTAAAAAATTGTATGAATACCTCAGCGATCGTACACCGATCCGAAAAAAATATGTAGACAGACCATGGGTCAAAGATCCCAGAAAAATCGACATCTACTCCTTGGGTATTGTCGCACTCGAATTGTTTGGGAATTACGAACCGTTCCTCGATGTGATATCCAAAATGATCGAACCGGATCCGGATAAACGGATCTCGCCAGAGGTGGCGTTTCGTGTATGGGATCATATCCTCAATGCCATTTATCAGATCAAACATACACCGGTACAATGGGCAAAACGAGATTGGGAAGATAACCGTTCCACATTGAAACCATGAGATACTATTCTTTTTTTGATACTGTTCTGCCGTTGGCTATCTTACTTATGTTCTCTCTGACACGCGCGGATGGACGTGACGCATCCGAATTCAGCCGTTTGCTATGCGCGCGGATGGATATGACAGCACACGATGCTGACATCATCCCACGCCGGGGCGCCATGGAGGGTGGTCCCGAATGCCTTGTGCTTGCCGCTGCGGGCGATATCCATGGCAGACGCAAACAATGCGTCGGCCATTTGCTGGCCGGTGGCATGATCCATCTCCTTGACAATCGCCCCAATCTCGTGGAAATAGAAAATGTCGGTCGCGCCGTCGCTCCCGATGAAAAGCGTCACATCCTGGCCGTCCTCGAGTTCGTAGATGCCAATGTCCGGGATCGCCGAGAGATGCCTCTTCATTGTGACATCCTTGAGAGAACGCGTCATCTGGATCGATCCCTGCCCGTCGATCAGGATCGTCGATCCCCAATTCTGGATCGCAAACGAGGGCATCACATCGTACGGGATCCATCGACCCTCGCTCGATTGCTGTTGGATCATCATCTTGCGGACGCTCTGCGTGCCCCCGATATTGGTGGGATGGATCCGCATGATCCGGGCGACGTGAGCCGCATTCCGACGATCGATCACGACGCGCCCGGGATCGGACGGATCCATCGGCTCGTACAGGCGGATGGGCTCATACCCCCCGTCCGCATCGGGGCGTCGGACGCCATTCGAGGTATTGAATCGGTTATAGATAGCCTCCGCCGGCATGACACCTTTGGCCATGCACCTCGTGCGGTAGGCTGCGTACTCCTCTGGATTGTCCCAGGCATGATCGGTGTATACGGACCGCCACGCGCCCGTCGCGCCGTCGATGATCCCGGCGGGACTGTCGCCCACATTCGCGCTCGTAATGACCACACGATCATCGACCGTCATCACGCATGCTGCCGTGCAGGTGCTGCCGCCCGCATACACGTCCAGCGCCTCCATCTCGGCGAAACGTCGCTCCCAGAATGCGCAGACACGCTCGATATCCTTGTGCCGGACCGCGTCGATCAGATCCATGCTGTGCTCGACGAATCCTCTGTACAGCACGCCCGCGCACCCGCCGGACACGTATTCGCCGCCGATGCCATGCCCATCCAGGATCGCCAGGAGCCTCACGGTCGTCCCATCGGGCGTCGGAATGACGGCATCGATCGCCGCATCCTGATTGAACAAGTGCACGCCCGGTGTCCCATCGTGACCGGCCTCATTGCGCCTCTTGCCCGCGCCGCGCACGCCAGTCGAGATCAAGATATTCGGGTACGACATACCCGACGCACCGAACGACAGCGGGACCGTAGCATCGACAAGCGTCATCTCCTCGATCGTCTTGGGATGTATCCGGAGTTTCATCGGGGACGCGATCGTGGATGTCGAGGTCGTCATGGTGAAAGATCTGCGCATACAGAACAATATTTGTCAGCCAATGAAATGTATATTGTCGATGCAATATACGATCGTACATCAGTTTTATCGACAATAGCATGAAATAAAAACAAATTATTTTTATGTAAGAAACGCCATGTCCGCGCAAAAAAAATCTTCATAACGAGGTATTTCATCTATGGCTATGGTGCCAAATCTACATCTCAGATTAGATTATGACTTCGATCAGTATTATATTGAACCCGCACGTGATAGCATCGTATCGAATATTCCATCCGACCTCCTCGCTATGATCCCTCCATCAAATCGAACACACGATCGTGTTCTTTCAAGACGTATACAAAGATGCACCGAATGTATCAGACACAATAGATTGTTCTGTAACGGTAAAAAACCCTGTAATCATTGCAGAGACGCACATACGACACAACAGTGTCGGTTGTATAGACGAATATGTTCTGCATGCAAACAATCGAAAACAGAATGCGATTATGATACACTACGGTATCTAAAGGATGGAAAATGCAGCCACTGTTTTACCCATGGTATCCAATGCGAATTCAGACGCAAACCCTACACTAGAAAAACCAACTCGGCGGCGCATCCTCGAACCTCATCCCGATGACGTAAAGAACGACAATGACGTCAGGTACAGATCCCGATCTTTTGGATCGGCATCGTTGTTGATCATGATGGGGACGAGGGATTCATCGGGAGGAGGATCGTCATATCCATCCGGAGGATCCGAGAAAAACGAGAGATAGCGTTCCACAAAAAACGAGGAATCATAAAATTCGCATGGAAAATCGATCGCTCCGGTGTATCCGCTCCGGATCATGAGATCCTTGAACTGTTTTGCCGAGGCACGACCGTGCACCGGTGTAGGCACCGCGGCCGAGAGCCACCATTTCTGAGCCTCCATATCGTGACAGAACCGGATCTTCCCGAGATCCTTATCAGGGACATGCCATTGGGTACCGATCTCGTACGAATAGTCGTGCTGGCGGAGGAATGTCAGGAACTCATCCCCGAGATGATGGGGACGGATCCATCCCTGGAGGAACATGGCCTGGCCGAACGGATCCGAGGGACGATTGGTGCTGGCCGTGATGTAGATCCAATCGGACAACCGGATGAGCTGGGACAAGAACGGCTCGCACAGGTGCCATTCGATCCCGGTAGAATTCTCGTCATCGCTGAGATATCCCTCTGTCTGGAAACGGCGCAAAATCTCTTTCCCTTGATCAAAAATAGTAGTCATGAACAGTCTGCCGTATAGAATGATAAATTAGCGGAATGAATCTATTGAAAAAAAGTGATATGTTTGTCTCAATTTTTTCAATAATGACAGAAATATTTTTCATCTATAAATGCGCCTGTACGAGAGCATGACGATAAGGAACGGCATCCGTTTCGAAAAAATCCTCCTCTCTCCTCACTACAGATTCAGGGACAATCGGACACATCGAGAACGTATACATGAGTTGTTACATTATTTTACTGGATATCAGGCTCAATTAGGAGAACAACGATCGCAGGGTAGAAAATATACTGAAGCTCTCTCGACGTGTAAAGATTCCATCACGCTGCTCTCATCGTGTTTACGCTTGCCGTCGGAGTATGCCGAATTCGGTCCGATCCACGAACTGCTGACAGATCATGACGAGTACCAGACGATCAATCAATTATTTCAGGCATTACCGATCTACCATGATATCTCCTCGATGTGGAGACAGTGGATCCAACAGGCGAACAAAAACCAAGAGGATGCGAGCGAAACATTCACTCCTCAGAATCTGCGTTTGAACAATACGATATTCCTGTGAAAAAGGGCAATTTTCACGAGTCGATCATCGAATATCATCCGTGTCGGTTTTTTGGTACAGAATTACGGATCGAGAATACGACCGATCTGAAGGATATTTTTCTCGATTACTGTGATAAGATTGGTGAAGTTCAATCGCAATCGTTCACGAGGACGGCACTCACCAATGCAGATCGTCTTTTCCATATGTACAAACAGATTCAACATTTCAAGCCTACTCCATCCCCTCTCGATACCCAAATCACGACACGAGCACCGAAACGGAAACGGATCGCACCATCATTCCTCGAACAAACACAACCCACATCCGATCCGCGACAGATTGCACGGAATATTCCAAATTTTCAAGAACGTCGAGCCTATATTGTCAGGAACAGATCGCGTCGTCAATCGCTCATGAAAGATTTTCAACGAGATTTACAGCACTATCTTTTCAGTATCAATAAATAAACATTTTTTTTTTTATCGAAGAAATGGTGAGAAAAAAAAATATATTTATCATCATTAGGAGATCGAATGACGAACTATATATTATCATCGAATGCGAGTTTTGGCGCCATAGATCCGATCCCGATCGAGACGGCCAACCGATTACGGCACGCCTCCAATAACGGCGAGGCGGCCACCAAGGTCCTGGACCTGAACATTGTCCTCTCCGCGGCCGGCACCGGTGTGCCGGCCACAATCGAATCGACCGTCGCGCGGACTCCATCGGGTCTCCTGATCCATGTGATCGGGTGGACGACAACCGCCGCGCAGTATACGAATTTGCTGTTCACGGGCGGTGTGCCTCCCGGGAGTGTCGCGCCCACGATCGGTACATCGCCGATCCTGTCGTACGGTACGATCCAGGTGATTAATGGCGTGACATCGCCCGTGATGCCCTCGGTCTATCTCCTATCAGGGGATGTGGAATTCACGACGTCTGATTGGACCTTTGCACTCCCTTCGATCACTTATGCGGGCAATAATTCGTATCTCCGTTTTGATTTCTCGTTCTACCTGTGAGAGATTAATTGTTTTTTTTTCTCTTGCCCTGAAAAGAAAAAACAATGAGCGAGTCGGATATGGGTGTATCATTCGATCAGTCCACTCATAGCATCGTCTGGAGACCATCGGGACAATTCCAGACAATTGCTTCGGCGGATGGGATCGGGAATTCCATCCTCCTGACATTCCATGTGCCTCAGGATCTTTTCGTCCAATTCCCGATCAACATCACGCGCGTCGTCATTGATTTCACCGGATCTCATTATCCTGATCTGATCGGGCCCATCGCCCCCATCGTCTCCAAGATTTCCGTCGCCAAGAACAATCTGTCGTCCGTCTATGCCACTGTCACCATCCCTTCGAAATGCGGCAATTATCCCGCACAGTGCCCATTACCCGGGGTGCAGCGCATCTACCTGAATCGAGATATGGTCATCTCGTCGGTCGCCGATCTGATCCTCATCACAATCACCACGCCATACCCGATCGATTCTGTCGCGATCCAGACGGTGGAATTCCATTATTATACTCCTCCACCGGTGCCTGTCCCGCCGGTGCCTGTGCCGCCGGTGCCTGTGCCGCCGGTGCCTGTGCCGCCGGTGCCTGTGCCGCCGGTGCCGGTGCCGGCACCGTCTCATTCCTCATCGTCTGATGATATCACCAAGAAATGGATATTCTGGTTATTGTTGATTCTCGTGATTATTGAATTAATCATCATACTCGTTGTCCTGCTATTCCGACGACAAAAGTTGCGACCCGCGCATCGCAGTGTATCGTCCCGATAAAATTGAAATACACAGGATGGATGGTCTTTTGTATCGCCATCTATGAAAACAGCCGATTGTGATTTCTTGTTGACCCGTATCCCCGATCATCATCCGTTGCGGTGTGTCCGGATGATGATTTTTTCTTACCTCCACCGACCGTCCTTTATGAACCGGCGCATGTCCGATACGATACGGGATCATCTGCAGAGGAGTTATTGTGATCGATGCGGTGAGTACATCTATCAGTATAAGAATCGTCGTATTCGTCACATCCACATCAAAAGACGGAAGTACCGCATGGAATCGTTGATGCAGCGGCATCTCCTGATCCATTCGTCGTTCCGGTTTATCGAATGGCAACGACGATTCCCTCGGGTGTCACAATTCACGATTGCGGAAAATACAATCGTCATCGGGAAGAGTCCTCGGATCCTCGCACGACACTTGTGGACCTTTGATGAATGGCATTATCATTATCCTCAATTTGTGGTCGACGGGTTCAGACAACGACTCGATGCATCGGAACAACATCCGCTCTTTATCCCCGACCTGCAGGTATGATTTCCACGACAACCGCAAGAAAAAATAAAAATTTCATGAGAGAGGTATAAAAAAAAAAATAAAATATTTTTTCCTCATAAGAGAAATAAACTATGGCGTATGTAAATAATGAACTCGGGTATGTGATCACCAAGCCCAACAATGTATATGCGAAACTCGATAAGTACACACAGAATTCTATATTTGGTCCTCCCATTTCGCCGATTGTGCCGTCCATGAACTACATCCAGTTGCCGCACGATACTCAGAATTATGGGTACGATGCCCTCTCGCACGATAATGACGGGGTCGGTTATTACAATGTTGTGACCGGCTACGGTCAGAAATGTACATCGTTCAATGTCGCCAAGTGTCCCACGAATCAGATCCTCGCCCCGCACGGTGGGGCGCCGGGCAGTTATCCCGCGCCCGCGCCGGCGCCGGCAATCCGGGAAGGATTTGCGACATCGAGACCGGTCGGGAATGTCCAGCAGGCGGTGAAAAATCTTTCGCTCGATGTCTATCTTGATACCAGCAACTGTCCTCACAGCCAGAGTTTCGAGAAACTCCTCAAGAACAATGGTCTCTATCATCTCGTCAGCATCAAGAACATCAACAATCCCACCTTCCGCAACGAACTCCTCAAGAATGGTGGGACGGGCGTGCCGTTTGTCTATTCGAAATCCATCGGCACCAGTGTGACAGGTCTCCCGCCGAGTGTCCAGGATCTCCTCTCCAGCCTGCAACCCCGCAAGTCTGTCGCATCCAAGACCACTCTCCCCCCCGAGGTCATCGCCAAGATCAAAGACCTCGCGCTGACCGTCTACGTCTCTCCCTCGTGCTCGTATTGCACCGTCTACAAACGTTTCCTCGAGACCCATAATCTCATCCCCTACATCAAGATTGTCGATGTCAGCAAGAAACCCGATGTCGAGAACGATGTCTACCTGAAGACCAACAGTCTCCCGGGCTACCCGTTCACCTACTCCCGCAAGTACAAGACCAGTTTCCCGGGAGTCCCCCACAACCTGAATGATATCCTCAGCCTCATCTCCACGCAAGGCACGTGATCCGTTTTCCAACTCATCTAAGGATTTGTAGTTTGAAAACAAAAAATGGATAAATTGGAGCATTTTTTGAAGAAAAATCATCATCGGATCATTTATTATTTCACGGATCGGGCGGAGCGCTTGATGTATGTGCTGGTCATCTCGGTGTACGAGGGGGTGCCGTTCATGCTGGATCTGACCGAGGGGGATCTGACGTACGCGGAGATGGGGCAGTTCCAAAAACGATTCTTTATCGACGAGATGGCCACGCAGGAATTCCCCGAGAATCTGAGAGAACAGCCCGCCGAGAGTCTGATCCGGGACAAGAAATTATTGAAGGACGCCTTCAAGGTCCTGATCCACACGCCCATGGAGGCCTCGCTGCTCGTTCTTGGACCCGGCTACCTGCTCGATGTGGACAAGGAAGGGAATTTTATCCTCAAACAACTGATTGATTTCCCGGATTCGCTGGATCAGCACGGCATCTTTCAAAAGTACGATCTGGAATATTTCTACAACCACAAGAACACCATCTCGCAGAATGTGAACCTCATTTACGACAGGATGAAACACAATTTCATCGAGAACCTCGATCATATCCAGAAAGAATGGGAGATTTTCTCCAAGAACCCGATGCACCACATGGGCGGGATCAAGACGCTCTTGATCCAGTACGAGGAGCGAACCCAGCAGTGCGAGGAACTCAAGAAACTCCTCATGAACATGTACCAGATCTGGAAGCAATTGTCGTCAGAGCATGATCTGCTCGAGGTCCAGCAGGTTCCCATCAACCTCGAACAGAACCTGGCCATGAATACTCGACGCCAGACCCTCTACCGGAAATTGGATCGGATCAAACTGATTGAGAAGCACGCGACCGATCTCCTCATCAAGATCCATATCGTGTGCACGTGCCTCATGTTCTATATGCACATACTCGTGTGCGAGATGGGCAAACTGCATTTCCGGATCGACAAGACGATCGAACTCCAGGAGAAGATCCAGAAATTTGTGCTGCGGACCCCGTCTCCCTCTATGATCTCATTCATGAATTCGTAATTGTTTTTTTTTAATCCATCTGATAAAGGATGCGACTCGGGAGTGGGAACGAGGCGGTTGTTTTTGGCCCTTTTACACGCCATGATTTATCGGGCATGGGCATCCATCTTCCGGCAGCCAACCGGATCGACCACAAGTATGTCCTCAAGGTCTTTAAGGATCGATTTGAAAAACTCCCTCCTATCAAGGCCCCGCGAGGGAGCATTATTTTCCCGATCGAGACCCTCACATGGGATGGCGCGCGTCTCGGCACCTACCTGCAGTGGAAGGACGCGCGCCCGGATAAATTGTACACCATCGAGGTACAGGAATACGGGGGGTACGACATGTACGATTTTTTAGTGGATCGGTACACCTATTTTACCTCGACCGATTTCGGACACGTGTGGAAATCGGTGATTGCGATCTTTGAGGATGTCTACCCGCTGATCGGCATCGAGAATAAACTGCTGCTCGATATCAAGACCGAAAACATGGTATGGGATGGACGTCGTCTCCGGCTGATCGATCTTCACCTGGGGGGACAGGAGACGCAGGTGTTTACCCCGTCCATCATGAATATGCCGATACAATTCTTGCACCGGTACTGGAACAAGAAACGAAACATCGACGTACATTTTAAGGATGTGTCCAAGAAATACTATGAATCGCCTCAGAATCCTTATTTCCATCTCCTCCACGAACTCCATCATCAGGTCTCGTCGCTCCAAGAACTCATCCCTCTTTTCGATAAACAGACCTTATTGAGTCCTAAAGAGATTAAACGGTTGAAATTTTTCTTTGTTGTGTATCCCATCTTTATGACGGTCCTCATCATGTTTGAACTGAAAAAAATCCGATTGGATTCTCACGCGCGACAGATCCATCGCATCCGTGATTTCTGTTTCCAGACCATCTACGATCGAGGGAGCCATCTGATGCCCTTTCGGGCTTTCATCGACAAGTGCAAACAATTATCTTTCTAAAACATAAAGAAATGTCGGATATCTATGCATGGATCAAGGATGTCGACACGAACCTGGACGAGTGCGTGGTGGACAATCCCTTCTGCATGCGGAACGCCCTCGGCCAGCCCGTCCTCACGTGTTCGTTGAACCGGAACAAGGACAAACCGATGTGCGCCGATACGGTCAAGGCGGATTCGGCGTACCGCGTCCTCGGGTGTTACGATACGCCGGACTGCGGCGGCCGTGTCGTGGCGCCGGATGATTCGGTGACGCCTTCCCCCGTGTGTTCCCAGGACATCTGTAAACAACCGACGGCCGAGAATTGTATCGAACTTCGCGAGGGGATCCAGCGCCCCGAAGACACCGGGATCTACTGTTATCTGGGCGGAAAGAAATACAACCATGATCCCTGCCGTCTGAGTCTTGTCTACGGCGGGAATGATTTCTGTCCTCGTGCCTGTTTTCACCCGGGATGCTGTCCGGGGACGATCCATTTCTAAAGATCCGATGCAATGGATCAAGAAAACAAATTCTTGCCCGCTCTGTACAGTGTGTATATACCGCCCCCTAATGCCGCGACGATGAAAACAACCACTTCTCCTCCACTCCCACTCGATAGGAATGCCATGATTGTGATAATTGCCATGAGCAACAGTCCGACAATAGCCAGGCTGAAATTATAGACGAGCATCCCGCGGATAAAATTCTTCCCGGCAGTGTCCGGGATTGTCTTCACAGATGCGATAAAATGCTGGATCTCGGTATTTCCACCCGCAAGAGTCATAATCGCAGGCATAATCATATTGATAAAAAGGAACAGCAGGATGCCGATTTGGACGATCTTTTCATGCCCTCCCAGATACCCAAACTGTCCACTTTTCTTATATGTACGAATTACATATATCAATAATGCAATGGTAAGAACCATCATGACAACAATGTAGACCGTGTAGCCAATCATGACGTCCTTATCGTGTTTCGAAAAAATGGATGCGTACTTGACCTTGAGAAAGATGATGAAAACGAATTGAACAATGAGATTCAGGAGACAGGGAAAGATGAATAGGATATAATAAAAAAAACGTTTTTTTTCATCGGTATTTTTCAGGATAATGAGATCATCACCGCTTTTTTTTTGCTGACCCTGAAGCAAAGGTTGTCGTTGCGACATTTTTTTTATTTATTAAAAAAAATATTTTCGTTTTTTTCATAATCTTAGATCCGGTGTGTCCATTGATACGAAAATAATTGATCGTAGATCATCGAGGGGATCATCGATCCCAGCAATTCGTCCATTTCCTCCGGGGTCAGCATGCTGAGGACGTCCTCCAGCGAATAATGTCGGAGCGTAAAGACCTTGGCGTAGATGCGAGGATGGTGGATCAGGCGCAGTCCGTCCATGAAACGCCACACGCGCACGTCCTCGTACTCCTCCCTGTCCAGCAGGAAGTGAAGATCCAATTCCTCCATCCCGCACAGGAATCGGATCATGTCCATCTCCACTTCCATCATGAACCGCACCCGATCTTTCCCTCGGATCGTGGCGAATGCGTCTTGTATCGAGACAGGCCGGAACGGCAACAGATCGGTACGGAGCAGGGGCGCGATCTGTCGGTAATCCTCGGAGAGGATCTCTGTCTTCTTGAGGATCTCGAGCAGCCGATAGAATGTCCGAAGAGATGTGTACTGGCCCACCAGCACGAGACAATCCTCCGCGAGGGTATCCATTGTTTGTTTGGATGATTCTAAAATCATCAAAATCATTTTTTTTTGGTTTTTGGGTAATTGTTTATGATAAATGGGAGATCATCAATCGTTGTTCTGCAGTTATCTTGTCATCCGCATATGGAAAGACTATCTGACCCAGCACGGGAAGCTGTATCCTGAGAAAAACAAGGATATCGATTCATTCCTGGACAATATCGATCCGATCCATTGCACGCCCATGGACCTGAAATATTTTGTGTCGTTCTTCCCCTCGCTCTTTGCATTCTGCACAGATCTTTCCCAGATCCGACCGGGCGCCATCATCAAGACCAATTTTGATGGCGCGCCACGCTGGGGTCATGCCGTCATGGTGATGAAGAATAATAAAACTCACATCGAAGTCATTACCATGACGCAGGATGGGACATGCACAGAACAAGATTGGCACTGGGGAGAGACAAACGGTCCGCTGCGGATCTACATCATCAATCCACTCATCCCCATCGATATCAAACATCTCATGACAATTATCACGAAATTGAAAAGATCCCTATGGAAATACGATATCCGCGCCGCCGTGTTATCGGCATTTTATCCCTGTTACAAGAAAAATACCGGGTTGCAATACCTGAAACAGACCATGTTCCGCACGATACGATCCAAATCGCTCACCTTCAAGACCATCGATCGCTCTTGTATGTGAATCATCCATTGTGGCGAGCGTACATCGCGAGCAGGTCGTCTGTGTCGATGGTCGACATGAACAATGCGACGAGCTGGTCTTCCAATTGTTTCATGAGCGCGAGGCTTTTTTGGATCTTGTCCAGATTCTGGAGGTAGAGTTTCTTTTGGGGATCCGGCGGTGAGGATTGGATCATGGACACTAGGTCTTGGATATCCAGCATTTTGAGGCGCGACAAGATTTTGGATTGTAGCGCATCGTCCATAGAATGTCCTTGCCGATCGATCAAAGTCTTGAGATTCTTGAGACGGGGCACGTTGGGATGATGGCGCTTGGTGGGTCGCGTCTGTCGCTGTGTGATGTTGAAGTCGCGCACCAACGAATGAAATCTCGGGATGTTTTCGGGAATCAGCACGGTCGGTCTTGGTGATGACATTTATTTACTTATACCATTTTTGTTTCACAAAAAGAAAAAATGGTATGTCTCAGGTCCTGTAGATGATCCGTGTCGAGGAATCCCAGGACGGGTAGGACGGGATGAATTCCTCGTGGTAGTCGATGCCGTACGGGTATTCGGCATAGACCGGTGTGAACTGGTACAGGTAGGGAGATTCCGGATCGTACGGGTTCACCTCCACCTCGTCGCGCAGATCGCACGAGAGCGGGAATACCGTGTTTTTTTCATAATCTCGCAAGGTCCGGTACGCCATGGGTTTTTATCTATGAGGAAAGATTTTTTTTCATCAGATGTACGAGGCAAGGATCGCGCCGTTCGGCGTCCCGAGTCCCACGCACGGATCCCAGCCGGTGGTCGCGGCGTACGTCCCGTTCCGGCCGCTGACGATATCGTGGAATGTCTTTTTATTGGCACGGTAGGCGTTGTACAGCATAGGATTCAGGAATCCCGTGTGATTCTGCAGGGCCAGGTAGCCGGCCCACAGAGGCGCGACGGCGCTGGTCCCGCCGACGACCGCCAGACCGCCGCGGATGTAGATCAGGTACCCGGTGTTCGGGTCGGCATCGCCGGCGACATCGGGGACGCCGCGTCTCGCGTTTGTGACAAACCCGTTCTGGTACGTGGGGCGTGTGAAAATGGCGGAATACCCGCCTCCCGTCGCGCCCCCGCCGGAATTCCACACGCGCTCGGACGTCGTACCCGCGCTGTACGTCAGCGAGGGGCAGACCAGCGAGGTCCCGCCGCACGCGGTCACGTACGGCGAGGAACAGGGAAAATCGCAATTGTTCCCGGACAGACCGTCCGAACTCCCGTTGTCCCCCGACGCCGCGCAGATGGTGATGCCCTTGTTCGCCGCCGTCTGGAAGAGCGTGTTGTACGACGAGATGACGCTCGAGGACCACGATCGTTCCGGGGCGCCCCACGAGATCGAGATGACGGTCATGCCCGGCGTGTTGATCGCCTGCTGGATCGCGTGGAGGAATCCCGTGTCGGTGTTGGGCGCAAAAAAGACGTAGATGTTGCTGTTCGGACAGATCCCCCCGGCGATCTGGATATCGAGGACCACCTCGTAGTCCGCATCATCGACATTCGGCGTGTTCCTGGCGCCGTCCACCGATACGGGGATGAGATTGGGTTTGACACTGGTGAATCCCAGCAGGTTCCAGTACGCATCCATATCCGAGGCATTGTACCCGCCGCCCAGTTCTATGATCCCGATCGTCCTCCGCGCCGTGCTCCCTTTGGCCGACATCTGGTACGCCTTGACAAGATCGGTAGGATAGAAATACGGTCCGGAGCCGCGCTTCCTCGCGATCCCTTTGCGGATCAGGTACGTGTGGCATCTTTTTTCTGATGTGCCGGTCGAGTCAGTCATCTGCTCCTATCATACCCAAAGAAATTAATATTCTCTTGATTATGAGGTCGGCAGCGTCCGGATCTTGAGCGCCAGAGTCTTGACGTTCTTCTTGCTGCTATCGGACATGTCCCGCACTTTCTTTCGGACGGCGTCCGCGATGATCCGGGCGAGCGCCTTCTTGTCGTGCGTGAAATGTTCGATGGGATTGTTCTCGAGCACCTCGATGATCTTGTCCGCGGGCGGCTTGAAGACCGGTCGTTCCTCGACCGTGATGATGTACTGTTTGTACTTGACCCCCGGCAGTTCCTGCGCCAGGATCGCTTTTTTCAGCACATCCTCGACCCGATCCAGGTGCGAATCCACCGGCTTCCTCTTGTGGAGCAATTTATCCCGCTGGATCTTGTACTCGTGAAAACACCGTTTCAGTTCCGCATCGATTGTGTTTTTTTCTTCCAACAACCCCAGATACTCCCGGACGACCGGGATCATATCCTCCGGGCGCACAACGACCTCTTCTTCCCCCTGCATCATCTTATTTTGTTTCTCTCTCCATTGTTTTTTTAGACCATTCTCGAAAAAAACGATGGAATAAATGATACTGCCGAGGATCATCCAACTGAAGAACGGCGCAAGGATCTGCATGATCCCGGCGCAGAAATGCGGGATCGCGTATGTGAGCGTCCTGGTGAGATGCGGGCAATTGTATGGAGCGGATCCTCATGAATCCGAATTTGCGCACATTGTGGAACATTTCCAGTCCAAGTACACGTCGACATCCTACCCGGACGCGATCAAGAACAACATCCGGATCGAATCGATGGGCGCGAGCAAGAATGCGACCACCTATTCAGACTTTACAGACTATTATCTCACTGTGGTCTCGGATTATTTGGAGGATTGTCTGAAATTGATCCTCCCTTCGTTCTCTCATTTTGTCCTGGATAAAAAAGTGTTTACCGCGGAGAAACATTCAGTGACGGAAGAACTGCATACGAGATTGGGGAACTGGATGTGGCGCGATCTCTGGGAAAAACAAGATGCCATCTTGTACAAAGACCATCCGGCCGCGTCGCACACCATGAAGAATCGACTAGCCTCCACGTCCGACTGCACAGTGAAGCAGCTCCTGGCGTTCCGGGACAAGCACTACACGCCGGAGAACACCATGATTGTTATCGCGGGCGACCACGACAAATCTCGCGTGCTGCGATTGATCAAGAAATACTGGGAAAAATGGGCATCTTCGGGATCGCATCCGATCCGTCCCCTACCGCTCTACGATCGTGGCCCCTTGATGTGCTTTGCCAGAAAACGCACCGCCACCTCTACCCGTCTGCGACTCGTGTGGATGATCGGCGACCGGATCGTCGCGTCCGATCCGAAACGGGTGTGTTCTACCCGACTCCTGGACAAGATCCTGTCCGATGGATTCGATTCCCGCCTGTTGCACAGGCTCCGCACCGTCCTCAAAATCGTCTATTTTGTCCATTCGACGACCGATATCAATGACTATCACGACAGCGGTCTGGTCATCGAGACGGAGTCGAGTCTGAAAAACATTCCCAAGATCCTGCGCGTCATCCTGGACGAGGTGTCCAGGATCACGACCCATCTCTGTGCACATAAAGAACTGGAACGTGCGCGCCGATCCTCCCTCCTGGAGTATCATCGGATGCTCTTGAATGGCGATCCTCATGTCCTTGGTGATTACTACGGTCGCATGATCTTCTATCGTCATCCCGTGACGACCATCCAAGAAGAACTGGACCTGATACAATCGATCGACAGCCGGTACCTCCGCGAGACCGCCCGGCTCATCTTCCGTCCCGAGAACCTTCTGGTCATGTACTCGGGATCGGACGCGTTGAAGGAGGAGGCACTCCTCGATCATCTCCAAAAAAAATAATCAAATTATTTTCTATTGACGATATATAAAATGTCCGTACCACTAAAAGCGACCATCTACAATACCCATACCTATCCTGAATGATTTACCCTCGATCCGAGAGATCGATTGTACAATACAGAATCGCCTCGCCATCCATACCGCGATACTAGGGAAAATTATGGCGAATTATGCGTCAATAGTTCTTACTGCAGAAAAAAAAATGGTTCCAATTCAAAATGCTCTTATGGTTTCTGTGTAGAGACATGATTCAGGTAATTTATGATGTGATAATTGGGCATCTTTACACGATCAGATTATTTTGTGTGGTGATGATGTGCGATGGTTGCTGTGGTTTGGTCTGGAGCGCGCGCTTGCGGTGGTACGACCACTGCGATGGATCGTAGTACAGTTCGGACCGGAATACCGGTATGCGGGTGTAGACGACAAAAACGAGGGACGACACAATGAGACATCCGGCAATCACAATGAGATTCACATGGCCTAACCGGCTGCCCCGGAATGTCCGGCCGAGACGTCGCGACACGGACGGGACGACCGCGAGCACGAACCAGATCAGTCCGATGACCTGCCCGATGAAGAACGTCCAGATGAGCCGTATCCCGATGAACCGATTGAACAGGATCAGCTGAAAGATGCTGACAATCATGGGAAAGAATAAAAACAGGTAGGCGAACCAGCGACCCAGGTTTTTGACATCCAGCCCGGACAGGTCCGGGTTCGAGACGACCATCTCCTCCCCCTCCAACGAGGAGATGTAGATGCTGTTTGCAAAATAGAGGATCCCGGGCAGGCACCCGAAGAAGAAATTGCAGTACATGATCCACAGGCTAGTGCCCTTGTTCTTCAGGAAATGATCCCACATGTGCGCCGCGTCGTACCACGCGTAACAGTTCGGGTCGTCATGGCAATCGGTGATATTGTGTTGCAGCATATCGTTTATTGTATATGAAACAATAAAATGTGAGTTTTCATCTTTGATGAAATTGATATCGATCTGTTTTCTATACAATGTGTATGGCAAAACGACTCCTGACGGATGGATTGTTGAATGCAGCGTGCAGGGGATGGACCAATTACTGCGATGGATGGAGTGCGCGCTCTGTCTCGAGAACCGGACGGAGTTCTGCATCTACTGTCCGCAGGGGCATTCGTTCTGTCCCGCGTGCTGCAAACGGCTGGTGGACACGTGCCCCATCTGCCGCGCCGACCGTCTATCATCCGTCTTCCCCAAGGACGAGAGCCGTCGTCGGATCATTCACGAGTACTATGCAGGTTTTGTCGAGGCGATCAAGGGCGGTGGCATCATCGAATGCGATGTCCGCGATCGCGACAACATCTGGAGAGAAGGTTCGATCGTGCAACAGGATCGTGGCAGGGTCAAGATCCATTTCTACGGCTGGGAGCCGTGCTGGGACGAATGGCATCCTTATCATATCGATCACATCCGACCCCATCATTCGATGACACCCGATTGGTTCGGCGCGCTCGCGGTCGGGACGACCCTCGAGTACCGTTCCGCGCGCTACCGATCCCAGATCCGATGGCACGAGGCCATCCTCGACACCATCGATCCGTCCCGCCGGTTCTGCTGGGTCCGCGACAAGATCACCCACTCCCTCCTCAAGATCAAATGGTCCAAGCATCATCTCGCCCCCCTCCATACCCACATCCCTCGAAAAAAAAAAAAAACGGTGATCTAAGGACACGATCCTGGACAAACTAAATGAAACTCTTTAGCGATCCGGAGAAGGAGTATGTATACAAGATATTTACCGATTATTTCGACAATATCCGTCTGAGCAAGATGAAGAACGAGAAGGATCTATCGGTCTACATGGCGCGATTCCCGTGTCTGTTGCTGAACGAACAGCACTGTCTGGTCGTGCTCACGCAGCGGGATAACTATCCGCCATCGCATGTGGAATCGCTGGAGAACCTGCGATGGATCTCGATCCAGACCCGCACGTTCGCGTCGGACGCGTTCCTCGATCTGAACCCGCAATCGTACGAGGCCAAGCGGGACGGAGTCTTTGAGAGGCGCATCGTCAATGTTTCTCGTTCCAAAGAGGTGTCCATCTACCATGTCGAGGATCTCCCGCTCATCGTCAGCCTCCTGCACGTCCGGGGGAACGAGTTCGAGTACCCGAACGATGGGACGCTGAACGCGGCCCTGGAGACATTCCGGACCATCATCCAGTTCAAGACGGATTAGATTTTGAATAGGGTAGAAATGCGCCGATTGGTCTGGTAGTGGATGCTATTATCCCATAGGACCGAAAAATACGTCCAGAACAGCCATACTACCGTAAGACCGCCGACAACATCCACGGACAAGAAGATCCACATCTTTTCGCGGATGTGGTACATCATCGAAAAACTCACCACAAAACACACAATAGACACTCCGACGAACCGCACGACATCCCCGAGGAGGAACGTCCATGCCTCGCGCAATGTGGTCGGGAACATTTTTTCTTTCTTAACGAGAAAGAAAAATGAAAGCACCCTTTATCAACGGCCCGCACACCGTGACGGTTCATCGATTGGGGGATCGGATCATCACCATCTTTGGCGAAATTCATAACTGGAATCTGGAGTGCAAACACCCCACCATCACCATGGAACAGTATATCCGCGAGTATTGTCGCAACAAAGAAGATCGTCAAGTGGACCTGTACTTGGAGAGCGTCTACGTCCCAGAAGCATCGCGCGGATGGTTCGGGATAAAATCGTTCCACGACGTCACCACCATGCGGAGCGGAATTCATAAATTGATGGGTCTTCGGAAACTCTTTGATGCGTGCTCGCCCAAATGGTCGCTGGGCATCTTCCAGGATATCCTCTACGATTGCCCCTCGAACCTGCGGGTGCACCTGTGCGACACCCGCCAGATCTACGGACGCATGGGTGCGCTGTCGGAACATCAACAGAAAATGTTGGACATATTTTTCACGCTTTTCCATATCAAGGTCGATGTTATCGAATTACTGGATGAGGTCAGGAGCGAGATCGTCGATTTTTTCGGCATTTTACTCCACGACAAAAAAAGCCCGTACTACTACACGCGGTTTGATCGGTTCCTGATGAACACCCTCAAGATCGATCGGCAGATCCGCGCCATCAAGGACAAGACGCGGAGGACGATCCTCCTACAGTATTTCCAGAAGAAGAAACAACGAGAGATTGCCAAACTCCAAAAAATCAAAGAACATTCGATGTGGAAGCAGTACACATCTCTCATGAATCAGTATTTCGAATACCAAATGAATTTCATGGATATGTACCTCATGGCGCGGATGTTGCGCCATTTCAAGGACGGTACCACCGCACAAGACATCATCATCTATGTCGGGGACGCGCACGCGAATGTGTACCGACAAGTACTCAGAAAACTAGGCGCCCGATGCCTCTCCTCGTTCCCCAAACACGCGCAGAAATCCATGGCGGATCGGATCCAACAGACGTGCGTCAGAGCCCCGCAGACATCCGATTGATTGGTGTGTATAAAAAAAAATGTAGATAGGTATAAATATGTATAAGGAACAAATCAGGGATGATTTGAAAAGACGCATCGCCATGTACGACACCCATCCGCAATTTTCTAATCTGGCCGATACACCGATCGGCGGAACCTACCGGGACATTGGCATGCATCAGACTCAACGCCAGAAAATACTGGCATGTATCCGAGCACACGATCAATGGTATAATGAGACAGAAACGCGCCATAAATTCCGGGAACGGTTGCTGGAATTCCTGGACGCGCCAACGAGTGCATATTCTGCTCCATTCCAGCGAACACGTCCTAAAAAAACTTACCGGTCTTGGTCGAGGTCGAAAAGTCCTTACGAGGTATTTATGGACAAAAGAACGGCACAACTCCAGAAAACGGGTCTATCTTATGCACAGGCTCACCGCCGGGCCGCTTCGGATTGGTCGACCTCTCCAGAAAATCCGGCATACAAGAGACGGGAGGCAAAATATTCGAGATCGCAAGGTGGGGCTGCGGCAACGCCTCCTCAACAACAGACCGCCGGTGATTTCGAACCGTTATTCTCGGATGTACCGGCACGAAAACGTCAATCTCCACCTCCGTCTCGTCTCTCGCGGTCGTTAGCGCGTGGTCTGTCCGCGTTTTCTGCCGTACGATCGCCGGCACTGTTCGAATCTTTCCGCGAATGGTACAATCCACAATCGTCAGGCTTCTATTTTGGATCTTTGTATCGTCCGGTTCAACCGCAAGTAGAGATGATGATGACGGATGCGAATCTTCGCAATTTCTTCCGGGAACAGCATTCCTATCAGTCCCTTATTCCCTCAGAATTTTCATTCCTCGATCGCAATCCGACAATCCTTCTCCGGACGCTCAATATCCTGAAAACACCACCGTTCGATGCATACCCCCATGTCGATCGATTCCGTCTAGTTCTTGCCCGGCAATTACGTCAAATGCCATCGGAATGGTTCGCCGCATACGGATCGCATATCCAAAACCCGTCCAAGGCGCTCGCGCTTGAATATTTCGATTGGTTGGCAGATTATCATCGATCTCATCCATGGACGCGCGAAGCGATTGCCTCGATTTATTATCTACCCTTCCGAGAACTTGGTCATGGTTTCAAGGATTTGCCTGAATCACTATGGTCCGACCTCCGTGAATTCCTGGTGCGCGATCCGTGCGATCATCTCGAGTTCCTGATCTATTTCCTGTTCCACAAACGAGAGATCCCGATCGATGAAATGATTATGGCGTTTCATGGGTGCCATGACGAGACACGATGCCTCGATTGTCAGAAAGAGGTCGAGATTGTCATCTCCAATCAATTGAAAAAAAGAGCAGGGTTCATTATTACTGGGAACTGTGGATGCGAGCACTCCGTGAACTCCGATGGATCCCGCACGAAATCCAACTCGACACCCTTTTTCGGGAGAGTATCGATATCGATGGCCAATTCCGTCCATTTTTCGATGAGTTCACGGTGCCTTACCGTATACCATCACAGGATGATTTTGTGCATACGATCCTCTATGAGGATCTACCGATCTCCATGCCCCGAGCATGGGTGTTTGATCCAGAACGGCGCATGGACAATTGGAGTTTATTGCAGACGGGGAAACTTGGATTTTCAAGTGGCAGCGGGGTGACGGTGAAAAATTCACAAAAACTCCGAATTTTATTACTAGCCGGATTCCCGATGCCCGATAGTTCTTGGAATGCACGAAAATTATTCAGAATCCTGGTTCCGGTCATTGAGCAATTGTATGTCACCAAGATCCGGCGATTAAAAGATTTTTTACGACATGTCGATCCACAATTCATCGCATCCATAAAAGATTTCCCGGTACGGATACTAGGGAAACAAAGTCAATATCAGCAAACTAAAGAAACCCATAGTATCTACGATCATGCGCGACACGTTCACATCCTGTCCCAATTGGAACAGCACATCAACCGGCTATTCGAGCAGGCACAGAAAAAGAAACAATCAGCGCAGCGCCATCAGATGAGTCTTCATGATGGATTGCAGATGCAGAGACAGCAGGAACGTATCCGCGCGGATCTTTTGCAATTGTCGGGACAGATTGCACAATCCCAGAATAAGATGATCCGGGGAGGGCAGCAGTACGATCGCCGGATCGCGGGTGCGCGCAGCATCGATCAGAAGATTCGTCATCTGTACGATCGGATCATAAAACATCACATTCCCTCCATCTTTGTCTTTGAAGAAACCCACAGGACAGATTTGTTGAAGCATCTCCGACACCCAGAACAGATCATTATGACGCGCTATCTGGAAGCCGGCCATGCATGCCCGCTCCTTCCGATCATGCTGAAAAATCTCAGGACGGTCATGACGAGTCGTCTCACCGATGGTGGGAACGGTATGACCATCGTCGATAAGTACTGTGAGCATGTGATGGACAAATATCTGAAATCATTGCATGACGACGAGATGCGCCGGAAAGCGCGCCATGTATCCGACCTCTTTACATCATGATGATTGACACAATCAAATCGACATCCTACGATGAATCGTTCTGGATGTAGCAGACGTTGTTCTTGCAGACGAATCGCGGTGGCGCCGAGGCTTGTTGTTGTTGCACTTGTTGTGCTTGCACGCTCTCGTGGTACTGGCGCGAGTGCTGAAGGTGGAACAGGATGGACTCCCGGAGTTCCTCGCTCCACCCGTCAAACCGTCCCTTGTGCCGGGGATGATCGACCACACGACCATCGCGCAAGATGAAAAACGTCGGCACCACCTCGACCGTATCTCTATGGATCGAATCCGCCTTGTCGATGTTGTCCTTGAAGAACCGGATGTACGGCGACGTCAGTTCCCGCGCCAGGTTCTCGTACTTGTCGCGGATCAGGAGGCACGGCCGGCACCCCTCCGACCACAGGTACAGCACCACGATCGGGGTATTGTTCAGGACGGCCTTCCATTCCTCCAGATTCTGGGGCACATCCGATGAGACCCTCGGTTCCTTGTTCAGATTCTCCGGGCGGTAGGCATCCGTGAATGTCGAGTACTCTTTCATGTTTTTGTCCTCTCCGGGGACGTCCTTAGACCAGTTTTTTCCGGAGGGTTTCGATGAGGACGTCGTCGTTGCGGAAGAGACGGGAGATCTTCTGGTGGTTGTCTTTGGTAAACGAGGAACGACCCAACGAATCGTACGCGTCGTTGGGGTGCGCGACAACGAGGATCGTATCCCAATACTCGCTCCCGGGGATCCCTTCTTTCCAGGTGGACGAATCGAACAGCACATTCTCGTTCGGACTGAGGAGGATCACATGATACTCGAGGCGGGCGCACGCCTTCTGGAGATGGTCGTACGACATCCCATTCCCTCCGCCGGTCCTGGCGGCCAGTCGTCGGAGGTAGCCCGCCACAATCTCCCGTACGTCCTGGATCGGGAGATCCTCCTGGTTCTTGAGTTTTTTCCTCACGCGGTGTTCGGCGAGGGAGCAGCACTTGTCGACAATCTCATTCTCGACAGTATCCCAATCGTTGTCGAGCGATTTTCGGATGTAGGGGGATAATTCCGTTTCGATCAGACGGGGTTGGAGGAGGAAGAAGAAGAGTTCTCCATCGTCCTCCACGGCACCCGTCTGTTCTTTTGTCTTTCTGTACTCGTCGTACAACAATTGTTCGAACGTCTCCCATCTCGCCCGCGAGGACATCGAGTCGTCCGGCACAACCGAATGGAATTTCTCCTGGATCATTTTTTTCTGCACGTCCGGCGTCGATTCCCGGTAATCCCGGAACCCCCACAGGATCGCATCCCACAGATCCTTACACCCCGTCCTCATCAATCGAGGATCCAATCCCGCCTTCCAGTCTTTTCGCGCTCCTCGGCTCAGTATTTCCATTTATCCTCTCCATGTGATGTGCTTAAATCACGATCCAAAAGACAAATTCCTTTTTGTATCCTCGTGAATACAAAAATGGTCCTGCACGGATTCGAACCGTGATTGAAGGATTCAAAGTCCTTAGTGCTACCCTTACACCACAAGACCTTTTTTTTCACTCCTTACATCGCTCCATACCATCCGTGCCAATTTGTCGGTACAGAACACAAAATAATATATACACTTGGGGTCTTATTGTTAGGACATACATACTCGGTCGATTATACCGATGAAGCCGTGCCATGTTTCGATTCCCATACGGCAATCAATCGATCCAGGATCTCCTCTGCGATTTCTTCCAAGGTCGTATACTGGGGTGCAGAGGACGATGTTTTAGGATCATCATTGATATTGAATTTGATTCTTTCTACTGGACGCATATAATTTTCCCCTGGTGATCGCCAATCCAAGCGTTTTCCTATATTCTGTTCTAAGATGGTTTGTATATTCGGTCCTTGATCAAATTTTTGAGCCCTGCGTAAAGATGTACCCCCTCGACGCATACAATTCCGAGCTTTTATACAGATATCCCGTACAAATTGTAGCACAGGTTGTCGATCTGCTTCTGATAATTGTTTTTCAAGATCTTCGATCAAGGTCAATATACGACGATACCGTCCATATTTATTCTTCCAATAATCGGAACCATTTTTCCGTAGTTCAATACGGACTGGGACGGGTGCATGTTTATAATCATGCTGAAACCTCGTCTTTTTCATCAGATCGGCCGCTTCTGTCCATCGTTTCTCTACATATAATTTTTTGTCAAGTAGGTTTTCGATCAAATCATATCTAAACGAAGATAGTATTGAATAGCGATCTGTTCCAGTATATTCATCATATACATTTGGATCCAGCCGCTTTTCCAAGATTTCTTGAATGAATGGGATCAATATCGGCGGTATGGTGGCATTTTCCGATGATAATACACCCTCTATCAATCGAGAAATATTCTGTATATACTGGATTTTTGCCCTCAAATCAATATTTGTGTCTAAATTCACACCCGATGGAATTTTTTCGTGCAAGATCGTACCCCCTGACAATGATTTCCCTAAAAATTGTTGGACTCTTGACAGATCATATTGTACAGGATGTGATTTTCCCCTCGGGCTTCTCTGATTGTGTATCCTTAGAGATGTCTCAAGGCGTTGGAGCCATGAAACGATCGCGTCGATGTCGATTTTCTGCTGCTCCCCTTTTCGTTGTCGCTGTTGGATCCGTGGTAAAGATGTGGCGCTCAGTTGTGGCTGTTTTTGTAGTTGTTGGAATGCGGGAGCGGATGGTGGCAATAATCTTTCAATAATATTCTCCTTGAATTGCAGTATAGATATAGGGCCCTGTTTAGTATTGAATTTTCCCTGTGTATCCAGAGATATACGATTTTTGAAATTTTGTTGGATCGTTTGCAGTATACTCTGCTTCTTATCGAATGTGTCATGCCTCAGAGAGAGACTCCCCAACATGCGTACCTTATTTCTCGCCTGTGTACAGATTTTTTTCACATACTGTCGAGCATCTTCTTTTCCTGCCTGCGAGGATACTCGTTGTTCGCTGAATCGTATCAATTCATCCAATTGGTGCTCTGTCAGCATCTTTCTTTTGCTGGGAAATTTTACCCATAAATCTAGTAGTATTTCGACAGGCAGAGAGGATGATAGATGATGGAAGACATCAGCCGGTGCATATCCTAGTATATCGGCGGCTTCCGACAATTGACCGTTACGTAGATACCGGTTAATCATGACGACGGACAGTCGTGTTTTTACATCATCTAATAGACGCGGGATATCAATAGTATCTATCCTGTATCCGATCGTAGGTGATTGTTGAATCGTATGTTGTACATTATGGGCATCCCAATAAGTCGATGTTGATGATGAAGAATGGTTATGAATTTGGCGAATAGGATTTGTTTTTAGTAGATGTTCCAATTCTTCTCTCAATGGATCGACCAGTTCAGGTGGGATATTCTGCAATGTCAGCACAGCCTCAATAAATCGGCAGAGGATCTGTCTGTACCGGTCCAATTTGCGCTGTAATGTCGACGGAACGGATGTATCTAATGGATCAAAGATTGTGTGTTGCAATGATTTACCCAATAATTGTTGCATTCGTTGCAGGTTGTACTGCGTTTTCGTATCATGATGTCCGATAGATGGAAGAGATAATTGTTTGATCCATCTCCCAATTTTTATAGCATTCGATTGAGACTCCCATGCCACTGGGGCTTGTGGTGGTGGTTTTGTCTGTGCTTGTCGTGATGTGGTGGTGACACCGGAATATTCCGGAACCTTTGGATAATGGGTTGTTGATTTTTTACGTTGTTGAAGTCGAGGAGGTTGCTGCTTTGGATAATGGGTTATTGATTGTTTACGTTGCTGAAGTCGAGGATACGATATTTGAGGTTGCTGATATGCTGTCGGTAAGCGTTCGTCTTCTCGCAATCGCAATATACGAAATACTTGATCAAGGGGCATTTCTTCGTGATTCAATGCTGTTATAGGTGGTTGTACAGCAGGCCGGATTTGATGGCCGGCTCGTTGATGTTTCGGAGATGCGAATACACCGGCTTGTTGATGTTTCGGAGATGCGAATACACCGGCTTGTTGTTGATGAGCAGCACCTCCTTTTTCACTCGAGGGTGGTGTTACGACAGCATGTGGTAGATCGGCGGCGGTCGAGCCGGATCGCGATGGATCTTGTAGCTGTTTCGTAAGATTTTGTAGACTTTGTAGATTTGATCTCATCTGTGCAAAATTGACTGCAGGAGGACGAGGCGTTTTTGACTGGATCTTTTGTCGTTGTGTCGTCGCCATTTTTTTTTTGGATTTTTTTTTTTTGACAAAATCATAAATTGAAATTTGTTTCTTGAATAGTGGTCCTATAAAGAATGATTCAAGAATTATCCGAGGGTCAGTCTCGTGTGCTGGAGGCGGTCTGGAAAGGCCACAATGTATTCATGACGGGATCGGGAGGGACGGGCAAGTCCGCGCTGGTCCGTGAAATCTACCGGGCGTTCCAGAAACAACGGAAACGGGTCCAGGTCGTGGCGCTGACCGGGTGCGCCGCGGTCCTTCTGGGGTGCAAGGCGCGGACCGTGCATTCGTTCGCGGGGATCGGGCTCGGGAATGGGACGATCGAGGAGAATGTCGACCGCGTGATCAAGAACTATGTCAAGTGCCGGAACTGGAGGCAGTTGGAAGTCCTGATTGTGGACGAGGTCAGCATGATGTCGCGGAAATTATTCGAGATGCTGGACGCGATCGCGCGGCGGACGAGACGGTCGGACAGGCCGTTCGGGGGTCTCCAGGTGATCTTTTCCGGTGATTTTTTCCAGATCCGGCCGATCGGGAACGAGAAGGAGCCCGATACCATGGCGTTCTGTTTCGAATCGCCTCTGTGGGACGTGCTGTTCGGCAAGAACCAGATCCAGCTCGACAAGATCTTCCGCCAGAACGATCCCATCTATGCGCGGATCCTGAACCAGATCCGTGAGGGCACGATCGATGACGAGGCCGACAAGGTGATCCGGCAGCAGATCGATAAACCGCGCCCGGAGTTCCCACCGACCAAACTATTCCCGACGCGGCGCCAGGTCGAGGAGGTGAACCGCCGGGAACTCTCGCTCCTGCCCAAAGAGAGCGAACATGTCTACACGATGAAAGAGGAGACGGACCTCCCGATGACCAGGGCCGAACTTGAAACGCGCGCCCGGTTCGGACCGAACGAGATCCAGAACGAACTCCTTTCCCTGAAAAAGAATCTCATGTGCGAACCCGAACTGCGGCTGCGCAAAGGGAGTCATGTCATGTGCATCGTCAATATGGAATTGGGAGAGGATGTCTACCTGTGCAACGGTAGCCAGGGGAGGATCAAGGACTTTACCGCGGACGGTCTCCCGATTGTCGATTTTTTTGCCGACCATCTGCACGATGTGATTATGGAATGCCATGTGTGGGAGAGCGAGACCATCCCCGGAATCGGCATCTCGCAGATGCCCCTGATCCTGGCATGGGCCATCACGATCCACAAGGCTCAGGGCGCCACCCTCGAGAGCGCCGAGATCGATGTGGGCGCGTCGGTTTTTGAGTGCGGTCAGTCGTATGTCGCACTGTCACGGATCAAATCCCTCGCCGGACTCTACCTGACCTCGTTCGATCCCGGATCCATCTATGTGAATCCCGCGGTGAGAACATTTTATGATCGCCTGGCTCAGCAGCAGCCGGTCTGAACGCACCACAATGGGCCGTTCTCCGCCGGTATCACGGGCCATTTCATCGAGAGTTCCACAGCGCCATTCGTCGGCGGAAATCCGCCAAAAACGGTGGGGAGGAACCCGACATAGAGCGTCGTTTCGGGCTGTTTATCGATCCGCACATAGTAGAAGCCGTCGTACACGATCGTATCGTGGATGATGATGGGGATGTGGAGAGGCCCGTTGATCTTCAGGTACGATAAGAAATCGGCATCGGGTGTGAAATAAAATATAGGATTGTAGGTCGTCCTGCAATTCGAGGGCGCATAGTCCCAACCCTGGATCTCCATTTTATTGTCTCGAGTAAAATTTTCTTTGGAAAATTAATATGTCTTTTTTCTCAGCCTATCCACAGATCATCAAATTGTGTAAAAAAAAAAAAATAAAATATAAAGAGACATGGGAGACAAAGAGAAAACACCCGCACAAAAAAAATTTCTGCAAGCTTGGAACCGCAGACGATTGGATGAATTTACATCTGTATTTAAAATAAGAGATCCTCTTTCAGCTCAACAAGTCCTTGCATATTTGAATAGTCTCGATAGAAATACTCGATCAATCACTATCAAGGAATTAAAAGATTACGCAGGATCAAATGATCCTAAAAAATTAAAGTACGTTAATCAATATTTACAATCACGAGCAGATACAGAACAACCACCAGCACAAGGTGGTGCATCAGCACAAGGTGGTGGTGCATCAGCACAAGCACAAATATCACAAGATCAATTAGAACAAATTTGGGCTTCGTATCGAAAACAACAATTAATCCGACAAATAAGGAGCATTCAACCACGACTGAAAATTCAAGATTTGGAAAGATTTCAAATAAGTAAGTTAGAAAATAGTTTAAGAGTCCTCCGAGAACGACAAGCACGAGAACTACAAGCACGAGCACAACGAGCACGAGCGGCACAAGCACAAGCACAAGCACGAGCGGCACAAGCACGAGCGGCACAAGCACGAGATTTGGAAAATTTAAAATGGCGACATCAATTACAAGATCGATTACGAGGTCTCAGAGGAACACCAGTACCGCTGCGACTCCAAGTAAAACAAGAAGCATCGGGAGGACAAGCACCACAGCAACTGCAACTACCACAAGCACCCACAACAGCACCACTGCAACTACCACAAGCACCCACAACAGCACCACGAGCATCCGCACGCACACGAAATAAAGTACCAATCGCAGTGCGTCGTTGACGAATCTAAGAGAGACGATCATTTCAGGAGTGTATATCCAATCTACACCAGTGAAGATTTACACCGTCGGACATTTAAAAACGCCCATTCGCGTTGCCGATCGTTAGACACAGCTCAATTCCTGTGTAAATCATGGTTCGTCAGAAAAACGACATGAGTCGTTTTCTGGGTGACTACTCCGCCGTCGATGAAACGGCACTGACGAGGACACGAGAATACACCCGGCCTTATATTACAGGAATCGTTCTCTTTAGATCATTTTATTTCCCAAAAATAGTGGGCGTTTTACACCGTCCGACATTTAAAATGTCAATGGATCGTTGGGAATGCTCAACCCCGTGTAAATCATGGTTCGAAGAATACATCTATTTCGAAACCTATAATATAGGTAAGTGTATCCCGAGCGAGCAACACTGCACGTCGATGAAACGTGTCTGATGTGCCATTCAAGGCATTTTTCCAGCCTCATCGGAATCGAATTCACGGGAGCGAATCACCGATCTCGAGTCTCCGCTGTACTATTATAGTATCTTTTCTTTAAGTCATTTTTTTTTCACAAAAAAAATGACATTTTAAATGTCGGACGGTATAATAATGGCCGAGTTATGCGATCATATAGCCCGCATCCCATAATTCGCGGAGGACGTAGTCGCACTTGGAAGGGATGAAGAGTTTCCCATACTCCGATCGTTGGCGGTCGACGGCGAGTCGGGAATCCACAAATTCGATGTGGGTCGCCTCGCCCCTGGCGTACCTCATCATGAAATCGATGGCGGGTTTCGCGTCCGGCCACAGATCCACGCCCCCCCAGACGATTGTGCCGTCCGTGGAATGGTACGCGGGACCGAGCGCGCGGATCGTCCTGATGATCGCGTACAGACAATAGACATGGTACTCGACCGCGTCCCGTTCCCGGAAATCCTCGAGAGACCCGTCCGCCGGAGAGATGCTCGCGGCGAGCGCCTTGCGGAATTCTTGACGCAGGAACTGGATGTTCGCGGGCTGTTTCAGGATCACCCCCATGACTGAGAGCGCCCACAGGCGGTAGAACTGCCAGTTCGAGGTGGGATGGAGCGCGCTGGGACCGAAACTCTGTGTCATCAGGAAATCCCTCGACCGGACGATCCATTGCTGGATGGAGCGGTTCTCTGTCGCCGTAAACAGCGCCGGGTCGTACCACGACAGCATGTCGCACAACGGTTTTGCGTAATCGGTGATCCTTGGATCCATCAGTTCGACGGTGATCATCTGACGCCACCGCGTCCGGACCGTCTCTCGGATCGCATCGCTGTGGGATCGGAACATCTTCTATCTTATCCTCTATTTTTTTTTTTGATAAAATTGATTTCACATGACGATACATTTCAGAGTCGTTGTTGTTTCACGCTGCGTAATGTTGTATCTCCAATGATCGAAATTCCGGTCGACATCGACCCGCACCGTCAGATCGTTCACGGGCTCGCGGAACGTCAGGCGCAACGCGACCGTGAGCACATCCTTATCGATCGAGTATTCAAGGAGGTCGGACCGTTTTATCCATTCGTCGGGGATAAGATACAGGATGATATCTTGGAGGTTCTTCTCGATCAGAGTCGTTACTTTTTTCATCACGGATGGTGTCTTTGTCGCCGATCGATAATGATAGCCGATCGAATCTTCATTCACCAGCATCATTGTTGCGCGGACGGTGCAACCGATGTACGATGTCGGAAACCGATGAGCATATTTTTTGAAGAGAGCATCATGATCGACATTGTAAAACCAGTGGGTAGAAGATTTCACCAGGTTGAGATCCGACAGGTAGGTGGCCATGGTCTTTTATTTTTTAAGGATCCGATCCGGGACAGTTTTCATAATTTTTTCTTATCCTGAATAAAAAAAAATATTGCCACAGATTGTCCGGAAATGTATCATAAACATCATTTTCATTCGGAAAAAATGATTTCATCCTATCCGTTCAACAGGCATAATGATTATGTGGCAATACTATTATGCACGGATCCCTCTGTTCCTGCGGAATCGTATCGAGAATCCATTCTTTGCGGGGGGAGGCATGATCGCCGGGTTCTGCGGGCTGTACGACGGCATCTTCAAGGGCACAAAGGATGCGTACGACTACGAGGATGGGTACGTATGGCGGCCGGTCGTGTACGGGAGTGTCCAGGCATCGTCGCACGGCCTCCTCGGTCTGTTCTGGCCGGAGATTGCCGTCGGCGTCATCGCCTACGACGCCTACAAGAGTTTTTCCAAATAGGTACATTCCTTCTCAACCATTCTGTTGACGGCGTTGCGCTAACTGTACGCCCGCCTGTGGCAGATATTTCTGAAGATGAAGGGACTTGAATCGTTGTCGCATGTCTGGATGTTGGAATAATTTCGACTTGATCGGAAAATGATGTAGTAGACTTTGTTGGATCAGGAACGGTATCATCTGATACTGAGGATCTTTTCGGAGATAAATGCCATGTCCATAAGATCCTTTCAATATTTTTTCCAGTAATATCGTGGGATTCCCACCATGACTCATGAATGTTTTGATCATTCGTTTCCGAGCAGGGATCTCATCAATGTCAAAAAAAATCCGTTCTATCGGCGTGATAGAGGAGGACGGCGATTTCCAGTTCGGATCAGCCTGGTAGGATAATAGTAAAGAGAGGAGTCTCAGTTTTTCATCGTTCGTATAATCATAATGTCCGATAATAAATTCTAGGGGAGATTCGATCACTCGATAATCCTCACGGGTCTGTCCTTCCGACAAATAAAGATACTTGCACAACTCTTTCGTGTTTGGATCCACTTTTTGATCCAGGAGATATCGGATAATATCTCCGCTCGCCTCGGTCCGATTCTTGATGGCCTCGTGCAATGCGGCTTCGCGCTGAAATTTCCTGGATTGTGGGAAAAAACGTTGTACCAGATCCAGCCGTCCATGCCTGGCGGCGTAAACAATGGGAGAACGCCCCGATGGCTGTTCTATTCGCCGTTCCAATTCCGGATTCGCTGCGAGGATCTGTTGAATTTTCGCCGTCTGTCCCTGTTTTATCGATCGGACAAGCACGTCGTACGGATCTCGTTGTTTGCGACCACCAAATATGGAGGAGAGTACTGACATTTTTATTTTTTAATTTATTTTTTTAATATAAAGAAATGCCGCCGAAAAAATCCGAACCTCCCAATGGAGACGTGAAAATACGTGCATGGAGACCTGGTGGGACATCGACACGGATCATTGCCGGTGATAAACTCCCTCAGGATACTCGTACGTTTCGTTCCAAACAATCATCGATACAGACATTGTTTCCCCACATACGAAATGCGACAACATCCCAACAACGACTGCTTGCCATCAAAAATTACCTGGTGCAGAGTTACAAAGGAGGATATCGCAGACGTTTCACGTCTCCAAAGATCCGTGACAGTCTTAAACCGTGGATCGATCCTCTATTGGGATATATCGCCAGGATCCGATCGTTTGACACATGGAAACAAATCACAGAACATGTGTCGATATCCCGTCGGAGAGGGACATCGAACCCTCGTTCCGTACCGCCCTCGGGAAAGTGCTGTCATCGTCCAAATCCACCATCCTTCCCGAATCGCCCAAACGTTTTTTCGATTTCATCTTTGCTCAAATGGACAAACATCCTCACGATATAAATTTTTTGAAAACCTTGGGATATGAAGGTTTTAATCACTACATACAAACCTCTTCATCATTGACATCGTTACAGCAGTTGAAATACATCTTACAGGATGAAAACATGTCATTCTTCAAAAAGGATCAACGAGGTGCTCTGCAATCCGGCGTCCGATCCAAACGGAATCAATTATCCCGCCCATCTTTCAATGATCCCGTAATTACGACAGCGACCCCGCGTGTCCGTTCTACCGCATCACGACGACAGTCACCCTCGTGGAATCCTCTGACCTATAATCCCATCTTTCGCCCGCCCTATCTCTAAAATCATACACGTTCAAGTCCTGGCAAACAATCAATCAGGATATTTGTGTTTTAATAGAGATCTTTCGTCTGTTGAAATCTCGTGATCTTTTTGAAAATTTATATACGCTTCCATTTAGTTGTTCCTATCGATTCCTATTGTATCTGACAATAGGAATATCTTTTTTCTTGACTGGTTGGAAAAAACGATTATGGAGTACACCTTCCCATTCTCGACCTGCGAACAGACGTCCGCTGTGATTGCGCAGCCCGTCAGCGTCGCGCTCAACATCCTCTCGATCGGTATCCTGCTGTTCTTTCTGTCCCAGAGTCAGAACTTGGAAGCCTCGATCCTGATCGGGCTCTTCCTGCTGTTCGAACTGGTCCACACATGGTCGCACATCCGCCATGTCCCGGGGAACGTCCAGGTGATGGTGATTCATCTTCTCGCGTACGCCCTGATTGTGGGCTACATCCAGATGTTCTATTGCCGTTTCGGGATCGTCCGTCCCGCCCTGGCCGTCCTGGTGGGAGGATTGTTGGTATTGGATGTCATCTTTTTCCTGTCCCGCCGGTCGGTCATCTATTATTTCACGACCATGAGTCTCGCATTCTTCCTGATTTTTTTCATGTACTATCCGATGCTTCCGCGGGCGCTGCAATCTCTGGTCGTTCAGATCCTGGTCGCGATAGTGATTGTCATCGGTCTGATCCTTAACGAACGGTACAATTGCCGGCGCATGATGCGGTTGAAGATCCTTCCGTACCACGCGCTCGTCGAGTTCGTAGGAGTCTTTTTATTCTATTTCCTGTCTCGATTTGTGATCCGTTTGTGCGGCACGGTGCCCAGAAAAAAAGGATGTCGATTATGAATCATCTCCACTCCACCTTGCCAGCCGTTGGTTGTGTGTTGTCGGATTCGTTTCACAAATTCCGGCTCCGGGAAGAGTTGTCTGATCTCGGCCAAGGATTGACGGGCCTCCTGTTTCGGTTCGTACGCCCAATCGATCGATTGTATGAATCGTTGCAACCCGCCTAATGAGCGTCTCGCCTCTTGCGATGCGGTGTTTTTCTGAATCTCTTGTGACAATTGTTGTTGGTACGTCGATTGTACAATCGATAGGTGGTTTGTCGATCGTACTCTGTATTCGCTGGTTTCGGTCGTTGTTGTTTGGCTCATTTCTCAATTGAATACTTTTGAACAAATCCCTCCTTGTCCCATCGAATACGAATGGTCTCGCGCTGAATGAGACGTTCCGCATTTACACCGTCCGACATTTAAAATGAAAATGTCATTGGATCGTTGGACACAGCTCAATTCCTGTGTAAATCGTGGTTCGTCAGATTACCTAGAGAATAATCTGGGTGAGCTACTCCACCGTCGATGAAACGGCACTGATGAGGACACGAGAATACACCCGGCCTCATATTATAGTATTGGTTTTCTTTAGATCAGTTTTTTCCCTAAAAGGATTTCCCATTTTAAATGTCGGACAGTGTAATGTAAAAAAAAAAAAATCCAACCCAAGGATAAATATGACCACCACGACACAGACCCGAGTCAAGATGGACATTGAGGATCAGATTGCGGTAATGGAACAGGCAAAACGAGCCTTGCAGGAATTACTCTCGCGGACCGAGGCTAAGATCCAGATCAATTATCTAAAGGATAAAATCAAGGGCATCAACACGGAATTGCGCATCATGTACAATATGCGCGCGTCGTTGGATCGGACGATCCGACAGGCCTCCAAGAAAACATCGGGTTAGGGTTAGGGCGTCTTGTTCTTCTGGGAACGGACAATCTGATCGATCAGCATCCGCCCGATCCGATCGAACGTGCAGGGATCCATCGGCAGGACAAAGATCTCGAGGGCCTTGTCGGGATATTTCTGGAATCCGAGCCGTCGGGCGGCCACGACGCTCGCCTCGGCCTCGGCGTACGAGACAATGTACCGCGCGTCCGGATACATCGATCGTATCAGGAGGATGGCGAACATCCGCAGCACGAGATTGATGCCACGCCGACGACGATCTGTCGTGGTGAAGGAAAAGATCTCGATGGAATCCCGGATGAGCATGCACGGCTGGAAGGTAATGGATCCGACACACTGGCATGCATCGTGCATGGATAACACCTGCGCATCGGGCGACGGGAGTTCATTGAAATACAGACACCCAGGACTGATCTCTTGATCGCACGAAAGCCGATAATGACCGCTCCGGAATCGCGGCATAATGTCGGTATTGAAGATCCGGAGAACGTGTTCCATAGTTTGTTCTTTTATAGAGACATATAAAAAAACATACGACAAAACGAAATGAAATGTATTAACGCATGATAAAAAACCCATGACGAAAGAAAGATTCGGCGGCGGTGGCCATGGTGGCGGTGGATTTGGTGGCGGTGGATTTGGTGGCGGTGGACTTGGTGGCGGTGGCCATGGTGGTGGTGGATTCGGTGGTGGTGGCCATGGCGGTGGTGGATTCGGTGGTGGTGGATTTGGTGGTGGTGGCCATGGTGGTGGTGGATTTGGTGGTGGATTTGGTGGTGGATTCGGTGGTGGCCATGGCGGTGGTGGATTTGGTGGTGGCCACCATCATGGTGGATGGGGTGGTGGATGGTACCATCATCCTGGTGATGGCCACCATCATGGTGGATGGTACGGTTATGGTGGATATGATGGCAGTAATTATCCTTATTATGGCTATGCGTACCCCTACACATATGTATATCCCAATCCATGCTATTGTCAGGATCCATCGGTTGTCGCCTCTGTCGATCCATCTCTTGTCACATGTTATGCCAATGAACGCTGCGGAACATGTGCGATATGCGATGATTGCAATCTGAATCTCAGTGGTCTCTGCAATCAGAATGTTTACTATTAATCCAATGTTTGTTATACTACATGCAATGGTAGCAGTGCTCTCTCAGATTTTGTACATGAAACTGCAGTTTGAACAACGGATGAAAACAGTCGCGGATTCGTCCGAACGTCGTGTCTGTTTGCTGAACGAGAAGGTCCGTTTGCTGTGGCACCGTTTGCATTCCATGATGCCCTCCTCGACCTGGGGAGGATTAATCAGGAAATCATCCTGTTCCTGGAATTCCTGCCGGATAGCATCCAGGTTCGGATGGTCGAAACCGATCTCGCGCCGTTTGACCTGCTCCATGAGGTGGGGCAGATTATTGAGATAGAGGAATTCGATAATGACCTCGTAGGTCAGGTACCTGGCCTCATCCTCGTCGCGACTGATGCTGGCAATGTGCTTCAAAAATCGTTGTTGATTCGCTTTTTTCTTGAACAAGAGGCGCATCGCGTCTTCCATGATGAATCGATTTATCATTGTCAGAGATGGGATCAAAATCATTTTCGGATGATGGTTCTGAGAATGTCGCGCGTGTGCGCCGGGCCTGTCGTCTTGTGGCCGACGACGCGAGGATCGTGGTACAGATGATGATCGTTCCCGCCCGGTTCGCACCGATCGCCGATAAAATGGATCGTCTCGTCGCGATCCTCGAGGTGGACGAGGCATCGCCGTTTATCGAGCCCTCGCGGGAACATGTCCAGACTGATCTGCCCACCAATCTCAATCTCGATCGGCAGATCGGGAAAATACTCGCGGATGGCATCGGCCATATCCTGGCGGCATCCCACCTCCTGATCCCACGCATAAAACGCCTCCCGCTGCGCGGACGAACAGGCCCTCCCGATCGGGGAGACATTGAGCATGCACCGGCGGCGCTCGATGAACGTGCCGGTCCGCCACGGGCATTCCACGGTCGAGAGGAGGGCAAGAAGGAATGTGACGATGGCGCACACCTGTTCCTCGGAGAGAAAATCCTCCAGCCGATCCGCGTGGACCAGTGTATCCTTGTAGTACACGGCACAGCCATTCTCGTGAAACGCCACATCCATCAATTCCTCCAGCACGTACGATCCCAGCTGCCGTTCGGCCTTGGCCCGATCGCTCCCCCCGACCACGCCCAGGCGCCACCCCCGCGCGCGCGCCTCCTCGAGCACACGGATCGTCTCCTCGTCGATCGTCCCCATGGCCGGCGTGAGCGTGCCATCGATATCTAAAAGGATCAGCATCCTCCTACTCATACGCACGATAATGATTTTAACGAATGATGCGCATCAGGATTTTTACGAGGAACGATACCGGCGTGCTGGGCACAATGTCCATGACATTTTCAATCACATCCTCCAGGGCATGATCCGATGTTTTTCCTTCCTCTTCCTTCTGATGGGCCTGCAACCGTTCTTCTAATTCCATCAGGGACAACTGCAAAATCTCCAGATCATGGCGGAGCGTCCGAACCTCGGTTTCCAGGAGATCGAACTGGTTTCGTACCCCGCAGATCCACAACATTCTCTACCTATAGGAAACATCTTTCAGATCACAAACCCGTTCCTGGATGGGATGTAGTTCGGGGCGCGGTCACGTCTCTGGATGAATTCGTTGGTGATGACCTTCGGGATCGGCGCGTACGCGTTCGGGTTGATGAGGCGGTACAGGAATTCGAATCCTTCCTGGGTGCCGACCACGGCGTTGGGGCGCGATGTGACCGACTGGAGGAACAGAGCCTGGTCGTCGAACGACGGGTACGAGGACGCGTCGAACGGGAACGTCAGGAACGTGGTGAGGCGATTGGGCGAGGATCGATCGAACCCATTCGGCGCCGAGAATGTCGGCGGAGAGGCCCATGTGAAACGGGTCATCACCGAGCCGTTCACGATCCCAGTGTCGCTGTAGATGGTCGCATTATCGTTATTGGTATAGACATTCGAAAGAGTGATTACCGACGTCGCATCCTGGTTGTAGTAGAAGAACGGGGGCGACGTGATGGACTGCACTTCGTCGTAGGTGTTGAGGACGACATAGGCGTTTGTCAGGGTCGTTGTCAGATTCGGATAATAATTCCCGTAAAAAATGGAACACGAGTTGGTCGGGACTGTATCCTGCGACGACAGATAGATGTAGACATTGGCAATGTCGAATTGCGAGGAGATGATGTCATAATTCACGAGTCCGCCGATGACGATGCCTCCTGATCCGACAGAGGGGGCGACGAAAAACGAATTGCGGAGCGTGTTGGTGCCCCCGTACAAGAATCCGGTCAACGACACGATGTACATATTCGTCGCCACGGGCTGAGTCGAGACGATGGAGAGGGAATCCATGGTGATCTCGTACCCGTACCCGAACAGAAACATGGTGTATATAAATGCGGACGTGTGTGAAACGATGCTGATGTTCTGGAAAGTCGTAAATACGCACTCGTACGAGAGGAGGAACAGGAATTGGACATCCTCCTGAACGACAATCGATACGTTCTGGATGGTCGAGACGGATTCGGGATCTCCATATGCATACAGGATGATGGACGGGAGATAGCCATCAAACATGTCCGCATCGACCGGTTCGCACCCGCTGACGAGCGTCATGGTAAATCCTTTCCCATCGAACGTCTGTCCGGGACTCAGGACAAGATAATCGGAATCGGACGAGCCGTCGTTCAGGTAAGGGACATGAGTGGCATCAAAGACCAGATGATTCTGGAGCTGGTACGTGGCGTACAACGGCGCATCCGATTGCGAATCGGCGATGGCGGCAAGAAAATCTTGATGCGACGAGATATAGAATACAGGCAATGGATTCCCGGCCGTGATTGTGACCTTGGGACGGACCGCGCGCGATCGAAGAGGCTTGTATTTTTCAAGCACAGAAATGTCAAAAACCATCTCTCCTTATAATACAAAATATGAAATATTGTCATTATATTTTTTGCCATGACATAAAAAACCATCGTGCCGATGATCATCTTGGGTATCCTATTCGTCGTCTCTCTCATTCTATCCATCATCTCGATAATCATGCTGAATAATCAGAAATCATTTGTTGAAGCATCCAACAGGAGATTATCGGGAGTATCGGACTACAGAAAGGAATGAATCCAATCGACAACATGAGTTTGATATTGATGTCCCGTACATTGAACAATTATGGGAAAGTCAAGAAGGGAAATGTTCCGTATCAGGTATCAATATGCAACTGAAAACTACATCAGATTGGCAGTGTTCAATTGATCGTATCGATAATACCAAAGGGTACATAAAAGGCAATATCAGATTGATATGCTTGGAATTTCAACACGGACGTTATCAGTGGGATTTGGATCTATATCGAATTTTTTGTTCTTTGTACATTGGCCGAACAACTCCTTCCCATGAAGAACAAGAATTTATCAAAGAAAAGATTCAGGAAGCACAAATCTCTCCATCGTTGCGTCTGCGTAAAATACCTATTCCTTCTGATAAAATTATTGATAAGAACCAATATCATAAACAATATCGGCAAAATTATCATGCCACCCGCAGATTATCTTTGAATGGATATATGCGATTGCTCGTCAATGGTGCGAAACATCATACAAAAGAAAGGAATAGTAAGAGAACATCATCCAAACGAGAAGATTGTTTATTTGATCTATCTGTACATGATTTGTTTGAGGTTTATCGCAAACAATCTGGGCGATGTCATTACAGTGGAATCTGTATGCGTATTAACGGTCCATTTCAAATATCACTCGAGAGAATTGATGTATTCAAGGGATATTCTCGAGATAATGTTGTTTTAATATGTGATATCTTCAATACACCAATTTTTATTGTCAATTCGAATGATGCCAGTCGAGGTTCAAGCCAATGGAGTAGTGATAAGATCAAGATCGTCATGGAGATGTCCTCTAAAAGGATAGAAGACATTCATCCACTCACAATAACTTGTTTTGATGTCTTTACAGATATTATTCCACCTATTGATAAAAATCTAACACAGTTGAATATTGATGCTATTCTTGATGATTTTCGGATCAATAAAAAATGGTGTGCGGATAAGGAGAAGAGAACCGAACACGGGGTAAAGATGAAAGGGTTTATCCAGAATTTGCGATTGGGGGTAATCCATATCAATGAAGAACAACGACAACAACTCCTTGCACATGATCCTCTTTTTTTTGAGAAGAAGAGGACTGTCTTTCAAAAATATAACATGACTGACAAGGTTGATTTATTGGTGAAATATTTTATAGAACACAAGAATTGGCCAAGTCGATCACATACCTTGGCAGACGGATTCCGAATTGGTCTCTTCAAATCTAATACACAACGTAATCCTCCTAAAACAATGTTGCCTGAGGACAGACTAAAGATTCTGAAATGTGATCCTAAATTTTTTTAGAACAGGTGATGTAGTTCTGCATAATGAATAGATATTTGTAATATCTATTTATCTAAACATTGGAACCTTCTTTACTAAAGACATGCCCATCAAGCAAATCCTTTATGCGAAAGAACAAGAACAGATTACAGAGTCTCTTATAGACATGTTAGATCTTCACAACACATCTTCTTTCATCCGTTATCATCTTGACCGTAATGACCAACTCATCGCTCGTGTTATGTCCCTTGTCCCCTCTATCCGTATCTATTTTGCTTCTTCCGCCATCTCTGGTATCTCTGAACCTCATAAACTCGACCGCCCCTATCTCAGCATCATCAGATATCTTTTGAAAGATCACTACTCGATTACTAGCAAGGATATCAAACATCGTCTCCCTGACGGTAGACGGATCCGCACCACACAGTATTTTTTCTCTCCCAAAACAAAATGATCTAAAGAAATCCGTTTCTATAAGAAAAAGACATGTCCGTCGCTGTCGGAAAACCAAAACCCGAACGGAAACCGCCTGACAGACCCGAGTACCAGTCCATCAAGACATCCCTGAAATCGGTCGCCCGTAATCCACATGTCATTTCGAAAATGAATGATGTTGTTATTACGGCTCACAAGATCGTCGTTCATACGCTCCAGTTCATTAAACTATACCTCGTCGATCGCTACGACCAAAAATTACCTTTCCCTGTTATCAACAGGCAGTTTGTCGTTGCCGTGATGAAGACATTGTGCCATGATCCACCGAGCGGTCGTCCCGCTTCCAAGGAAGTAAAAACGCTCAAGCATGAACTCTCTTGTTTCTATCACGCCTATTACCAACACCTTCAGATCGATAATCTCCATTATACGCACATGAATACAGTGCTTGACTATCTGGCTGTTGACATTGTCACGAGGTACGAGAACAACATCAAACTCCATTTTTTTGAGTACGTCGAACGATACGTCAATGTCTCATGGAAGAAGAAAGAACTCGTGGAGTGGATCAAACGACACAGACCTTCTGATCAACGAGACAGATTGATTTATCAACTCGCTTCAAAACTAAGAAAAATCAAGAATGATCTCATATTGAAGACAAAAACATCAGACCCCATCTATCACGAGTGGATCAAAAAGGTCTCCACCCAAATATTTCCTCAGAGGAAATTCCGAGAGGACAACATGTATTACGACATCCAGTGTTCGCCACAAGATTATCTTCCGTGCATGTTCTTCATGATGAAAGAATTGGAATCACAAGATCTCAAACTCAATAGTGTGTGTCCCTTGCGCACTGATATAGTACCAAAGCATATCAAGATCGATACGACCAGTCTCGTTCATATCTGTCTGACGGAAGAGCAAGGAACAAAAGAAGAATTCCTTACAAAAGGAAATCTCGTGAGAAACCAATCCAAGATATGGGGCTTTTTCTTCAAGACAAACAAGAAGTGCTTTCATATGTCTGATACACACAAATATACCTTTGATCATATGATCTCCACTGACGGTGTGTCGTGTAGTATTTTACTGATCAAGAAGGAACTTCAGGGACGATCGATCTTCCGTTTCAAACCAAAAAAAACACCTTCAACAGAGAAATATATAAACGAATTGGATGAATATGAATATACCAGACTCCAAGAGAAGAAGGTCGTAGGTGTGGATCCGGGTTTGAATGACCTAATTTATTGTGTGAATGGTGATCAGAAAGACACTATTTCCAAATTCAGATATTCACAGAACCAACGGAGACAAGAAACAAAATCAAAAAAATATAGGGATCTTACTCTGGACTTGAAGAAAGAAATCGTGGGTCATCAGGATGTGATCCGATGGGAGACGGAGTTGAGCCATTACAACAAGAAAACTCTGGATTTTGGACGATTCCAAGATTACATTGAGAAGAAAAACAATATGAATTTTAACCTCCAAGAGTTTTACCAGAAATATATATTCAGAAAACTCAAGTTGGGAGGGTACATGCGACGACAGAAGACGGAATCGATGATGATAAAACGGTTCAGAAAGATCTTTGGATCACCAGAAGAAACAATTGTGTGTGTGGGAGACTTCGAGCAAAAACAACATAGGCAATTCAAAGAACCTATCAAAGGGAAAGGATTTAGAACCTTATTCCGACGGAGTGGATACGAGGTTTATCTTGTGGATGAACACAAGACAAGTTGTCGGTGTGCGAATTGTGGATGCGAAACCACGACATTCCGATGGTGTCAAAACCCAAAATATTGGAAAGATGATATTATCAAGAGACATGGACTGCTACGTTGTAAGAACGGGTGTGGGCTATGGAACAGAGATACAAATGGGGCGATCAATATCTCGAAGATTGCAGTGGAGGCAATATTTCAAAGAGAGAGACCAGCGTATCTCAGACGAACAAAGCGTTCAATCAGTGGGGTTGCATCGACACTCACGACCCAAGATTTACACGAAGATCCATTAACATTTTAAATGTCGGACGGTGTAAAAAAGGCGCGACAACTGGATGATGCTTTGAAAGAAGAATCTCTGCAGACCTGTATCCCACAAGATCCTTCCTGGCAGACGTGCCTCGAAGAATGGGATACGCTGACCCGCAAATTCAATCGTATGTATCCATTTTTTGTCGTTATTTTTTGGATGTCACTCGTATCCTCGCTCATTGTGAGTGTGCAGATTATACACCTGAACTATGGTGATTCTATAACCGTATTCTTCAATCAATGGTTCTTGCATGACTGGAAACAACGAGTGACGGATCTATTTGAGAAATACAAAACAAAGTTCTATAAGAAAATCCCTCGGACCCAACAACAAAAAAATTATCGGGATATAGTTAATCCTGATTGCACTATATGTCTCAATGAGATTATCAGCCCAGAACAAGTTTATGGTATGATTGTCGCAACCAATCCAGATTCGGATCCGCACCTGTGCCGCATGCCGTTTTTATACTGTAAAGATTGCTCTATAGAGCGGATGGACAAAGCCAATGAAAATCTGTACGAGTACCTGAAACAATATATCCTCGTGGGCAGGCAAACAGATCATTCAGATATTTTCCAAAAGGAGAATATCCCATTTTTATTGGCAGAGGCGCAGTGTACCAAAGAGAATGTACGACCGATCCTCAAAGGATTTGTGCCTCTTCCGTTTATGAGAACTCGTGCGTATCAAGGAGACATCCAAACAGGTCAGCAGGTACAATTAATCCCTTTACTATCTAAAAAAAATCAATAAATTAAATCTCCCATAGATAAACATGATATTCATCGTGCTGCTCATCGTCCTCCTGGTTCTTTTATTCCGATACCATCATCAGAAAGCACCGTCGCCACCAACATCTACCACATCTACCGCACCTCCAGCGGTGATTGAGGAGCGCGCGCCGGTATTGACCGAGACGGACAACGGCAAGACCATCTCCCTGAACATCGGCGAGCACAGGATCGTGCGGCTCAAGGGCAACCCGACCACGGGGTACGCGTGGCGCACAGTGAAATTGAAAGGCGATTCGATCCGCATCGCCAATGACTGGACGTACACCCAGGATGAGGCTCCTAAAACATTTGTTGGCGTGGGAGGACACTACGATCTCGATCTCGAGGCCGTCATGGCGGGTCGGACGGATCTGTACCTGATCTACGCCCCGGTCACCGATTCGCAATCGATCGGTTACACATACAAACTCACCCTCCGTGTCCTGGGAGAGGTGCCAACCTATCATGCCACGATAATCGATGATAAACGAACCATCATGATCGACAAGAATGATCATGTGCTCATCGACCTCCCCGAACCCGCGCCCGGGTTCCATTGGCGCGTCCTCCAGGGGGACGTGCAACCGATCGATCCGCACCGATTCTTGTACCACGGGAACGATTCCACCACCACCATCATCCTCGGCAAATACCATGGCAGAAAGAACAATATCGTGAGCGTGTATACACTCACCATCGAAAAGAAAACATCGTAAATGCATCACATATCATAGTATTCATAGACATTCTATACCGTTTGATGGTGTATAAAAGGTATAGTTCATATCGCTAATGATCGTTCTTAGGCCGCAGGAATAATCATGGGTTGTTGCTGGACACGAACAGGCGGTTGTTGCGGTGGACGTTGCTGCGCACGCACCGGAGCCGGCAGGACGAGCGGTTGTTGCGGTGGACGTTGCTGCGCACGCGCCGGAGCCGGCAGGACGAATGGTTGTTGTGGTGGACGTTGCTGCTGTGCACGCGCCGGAGCCGGCATAATCAGTGGTTGTTGTGGTGGACGTGCTTGCTGTGCACGCGCCGGAGCCGGCAGGACGAGCGGTTGTTGCGGTGGACGTGCTTGCTGGGCACGCGCCGGAGCCGGCAGGACGAGTGGTTGTTGCGGTGGACGTGCTTGCTGCGCACGCGCCGGAGCCGGGATTTGGACAGACGGTCGTTGCTGGGGAATCATGAATGATTGTTGCGACGATCGTTGTTGGACACGAACCGGAGAGAATATGGATTGTGAGCCCGGGAATTGTAATGATTCCGGGGGTGTGATGGATTGTGAAAATCCGATCTGCTGTTGTCGTCGTTGTTGTCGTTGTCTCGATTGTGTTTTTTGTGATTGTGGCAGGGAGTATCGTTGTTGTTGCTGTTGTTTCTGGTCGATCCTGTAGATGGATGGATCGACCGACTGCGAGGTCGTAGACGATTTCTGTTTCTGGATCATCTGTTGACCGAGTTCTCCGATGGATTGACGGCTCGCGATGCAGCAGAATTTTTTGCTGACGGATTTTTTCAGGTTCGCAATCGTCTGTACGAAACGGACCATACCAGCGATATTGGACATGTACCCGGGTTTCTGGATATGGCGGAGCAGCGTGATGATCTTGTTGTTGTGGACGGCAAACAATTCCATGAAGGCACGGTCCTTCTTGTAGTACTGGTAATAGTAGGTCTCAAGGAAACGTGTCATCAGGTTGTAGAACAGGAGGGTGTTTTGAAAAAATCCATAATAAAATCCTTCCGGGTCCATAATCAGTTTGGTATAGAATGCGAGGGCGTCCTCGGAGACCTGCCCCCCCGAGATCATGAGGGGCCGGTAATCGAATTCGAACAGGATCCGTTTGTTCTTGACCAGATCGATGAGGGAGTCCAGCGTCTGCAGGACGGTGTCGATGTCGAGAAGACCGACCGGTCGGAAGAACGCATCGTCGCTCACGATCGATTTCCAGTTCGGCATGATGTCGGCCAGGAATGCGGGGATTTTCTTCTTGCAGATGGCGGGAAGGTACAATGAACGGGGTTGGACGGTCCACGGGAGATCGATCTTGAGCGTGGTCTTGATGACCGAGGACTGGGACAGACGATCCAGGAGACCGAGCGGGCTCACACCGGCGCCCTTGGTCAGTAGCACATTGTAATTCCGGTAATCCTGCGTATAGGTCGAGGGGGATTTGCGTTCGATAAACAGGTCCGGGCACTGATAGATCTCCCGGAACACATGATCGATGAAATCGAGGATCGCATTATGATGCGCCTGCACGATCGGGTCAAGGATGAAATGCTTCGAGGAGGGATCCAGTGTGATCAGGACGAGCTGGCGGATGTCGTTCAGGAGGAGGAACAGATCGCAGCCCGGGATCATAAAATCCATAAACCCGTACTTCTGGTATTTGCCCATCCCGATGAATGTGCTGTCCAGCGCAATCTCCCCGGTCGTCGAAAGACTGGGACTGAAACTGCTAAACCCGAAATCGATCATGGTCGCCAGGAATTGGATATTGCGGAGCTGGTACTCGTTCCCGTACAAGAGGTACGACCACGACATGCTGCTGCCCTGAAACACGGGGTGCAACAGGATGTTGTTGAGATGGAGATCGAAATGCACAAACCCGTAGTGGAGTTGCATGATCTCCAGGGTGAATCCGATCTGCGCGAGCATCGAGAGGAACAGATCGGGTGTCAGTTTTCCCGCGAGGATAAAATCGCGGACGGATTCGAGGCGTGGGAGGGTGGAGATCTTTTCGAGGACGGTACAAAAATCTCTCGTCTTGTTGTTGGGGCACTGCGAGGCGTACAGTCCATAAGTGTACATGATGTTCGGGCTCCACGTCCTTGTCGGATTCCCACAATTCATCCCGACAATATAATTATGAAAAATCTCCAAGATCTGATCGATCGCCTCATTCTGTACCGTATTGAATCGCGTCGTGAACCTCCATTCTGAATCGTTCAAGAGTTTCTTTATGGTCGGCAGATTGAAAATCGATGAATTGCATTTCAAGATGGTCGCAAAACTGCCCATGAACAGCGCTTTCGAGGCGATGGCGTTGATCCCCATATTCTCGCACTCCTTAATCCCCGAGAGGATGTTCCTCTCGGGATTTGTCCGTCCCGTCAGAGATTGACGCGGGACCATTGCAAACTGTTTGATCGAACGGTCGCGCTTGGAACGGATCACATTCTGGACAAAACACCGCGCGAGTTCCATCGTCCTCCGATCCAGGAATTCGTTCGAAATGTACTCTTTCATGACCTCCTTCTCGCGCGGGAGGAGCACGTCCGTGCACTCCGCATGGACACAGTGATCCTCAAAGGTATCCCGGATCTTCCGCAGTTCCTCTCCGATATTATAGCAGAATTTATCGGTACAACTCATGAGTCTCTTTAGTTTGTTTATTTTTTCTTTTTTTCTTGGAAAAAAAAAGAAAATCATACATCTTATCCATCTGAAACATATTTGCATTTAGGCCGATCCTCCTTCCTGCGTTTGTTTATGCGGTTTCGATGATAACCGGGACAACCGTGCGATCATCCGGATCATCGCCGCTTCCTCGAGTCCTCGAAAATTCGCCAACTGGCGTTCGGTGGCAGTCGGGACCAATTGCATGTATCGTTGGATAAGCCTCCTCTGTCTCGTTGTCTGCGATGGCTGTTTCTGCTGTAATCGTTTCTGTTGTTTGTGCTGTAATAATTGTTTATGCTGTTTCTGTTGTTTATGCTGTTTCTGTTGTTTGTGCTGTAATTTCAGTCGTTTCGATCGCTCTAATAGTTGTCGTATTTCGTTTTCGAGAATCTGTATGATGAGATTCCGCATTGAAGCACTCCGAATAGGATTCTGCGCTGGTTGTTTCGTCATTGGATCTATTTTGTTAGTCTTCAACCATTTTTCTATGGGTTCGCGATCGTGTGTATGACCGGTCCTTATTTGGACAGGATCCTCCATGATATTCATACTGGTGACATCGACCATTGCCGGAAATCTCGTTTCCAGATCCCGGAGAGCCTCCTCCCCTCCTAATTCTCGGATCCTGGCAATCAATAGACCGATATCGGTCGGTCGTTGTGCCTGACCGCCCCCAGACATTTGTTGCGCTCCGCGTGCTTTGCCACGAGATCTTTCCGGCACTTGTCTTCTCTCCAACAGCCGGAGAGCATTTCTGCGCGTAATCTCATCAGGGATCTGGCGGATGATCTGTCGGGCTCGGTCCACATCGGGAATCCGTTCGGCCAAACGATAGAGAGCATTTCCGCGCGTAATATCATCAGGGATCTGGAGGATGATCTGTCGGGCTCGTTCCACATCGGGAATCCGTTCGGCCAAACGATAGAGAGCATTTCTGCGCGTAATCTCATCAGGGATCTGGCGGATGATCTGTCGGGCTCGGTCCACATCGGGAATCCGTTCGGCCAAACGATAGAGAGCATTTCCGCGCGTAATATCATCAGGGATCTAGAGGATGATCTGTCGGGCTCGTTCCACATCGGGAATCCGTTCGGCCAAACGATAGAGAGCATTTCTGCGCGTAATCTCATCAGGGATCTGGCTGATGATCTGTCGGGCTCGTTCCACATCGGGAATCCTTCCGGCCAAATGATAGCGAGCATTTCCGCGCGTAATATCATCAGGGATCTGGAGGATGATCTGTCGGGCTCGTTCCACATCGGGAATCCGTTCGGCCAAACGATAGAGAGCATTTCTGCGCGTAATCTCATCAGGGATCTGGCTGATGATCTGTCGGGCCCGTGCCACATCGGGAATCCTTCCGGCCAAATGATAGAGGGCATATCCCCGCTCTCTAGGATCCTCTATACTATTGATACGCTGGATTTGTCGTTGAATATTTGACATTTTATGTATACATTTTTTTTTTCAGACAAATGTTTTTGCTCGTTAAGTCCATTGGCTCGTTAGAGGATAAACATGTACGAGACAATGGTATTGTCGGGCGGTGCGATCCGGGGCTTTGGGATCCTGGGCGCGCTGCAGTACCTCCAGGATGTGGACAGTCTGAAGGACATCCGGCGGTGGATCGGGACCTCGATCGGGAGTCTCATCTCCTACCTGATGTGCATTGGGTACACGCCCACCGAGATGATGGTATTCTTCTGTCAAAAAGGCCTGTTTGAGAAACTGGTCCATGTGGATGTCGCCGCCATGATCCACGGGGGCGGGGCGCTCTCGTTTTCCATCATCCAGGACATGGTGGAAAAACTAACGATCCAGAAGATCAAAAAGTACATCACATTCGGCGAATTGTACCAGAAGTACCAGAAAGAATTAGTGGTGTGCGCCTACAATCTTTCTCTCGGGAAGACCGAGTATTTCTCGCACGTCACGCACCCCGACATGAACTGCATCACGGCCATCCGGATGAGCTGTTCGCTGCCCTTCCTGTTCGAGCCCTTCCGGTACGACGATTACGAGTACATCGACGGCGGGATTGGAGATAATTTCCCGCTGAGCCAGGTGGGGGAGGAGCGGGCGATCGGGATCCACATCGTGGACCGCGCCGCGCCGGGGGACGACGCCAACCTCATTGGGCGGATCTATTCGACAATCCTCATCCCCATCCAGCGCGTCGAAGAACTGCTGGTCGAACAGAATCGCGGTAAGAAGATCGACATTGTCCCGATCGTCATTCCCGCCTACATGAGCCTCGCCCTCAACATCTCCAATACCGAAAAATTCGACCTGTTCTCGGTGGGATACGAGGCCATTAAAAAGCATCTGGCTCTATGATCCGATAGAGCGCCCGGACGGAACGGTAGAGCGGATCGCGTTCGACAGAACGTCGCAATTCCAGGCGCACATCCCATAATGCGGGATCGCTCTGCGCGAGAAAGATCCGTTGTCGATCCCTCGGATTGAGATTTTCTGGATATCGGGGCTGCAGCCGGAAACGATCATACAGAAGATGGAGCACCGAGAAGATGCGCTCCGGGGTGTAATGATGATCCTCGAAATAATCGTTCGGGAAACGCAGGAAAACACCATTTTCCCACACGATGCTCACACTGACCCGATCGGGGTGGCGGACAGAGACGGTCATCTCCAGATGATTGTTCGAATAGATAACCTGTTCGGCGACCAGTTGACGCCGTTTCATATCCATGAAAATGTTCTTGAGATAGAGGATCGGTGATGAGACATTGGAATTCTGGACGATGGTCCGGATCAGCGGTGCGGGGAGCCGTTTCGTGAGTGCGAGCGCCGTGGTATACCGTTTCTGAGTGTCCATATTCTTTTTTGTTATGGGATCACATAAAAAAAAGAAATCAACGGAGACGCCACTTCTTTTGGTATGGTACTACTCTGACGATCAATGGCGTGCGGGCAGAATCGTCAGTGGACCGATGAGAGATGATATACCAGGGACTGTGCGCCTCCGAGATGACGCGCATGCAGATCATGATTATGAAATAGTGTATAAAGCGACACCCAAGAGCAAACGACAATTGAACAGGTACATTGTGCCTCGTGATCCGTCTACACGAGGGAATGACAAACCGAAACAAAAACCGAATTGACAGGGACAGACACTGTTCCTCGCCAATTTCCGCAGTTCCCGCAGATAAGCCTATTAATTGAATTCATCTTGGAAAAGGTCTTTTTCAAAAGATGGATGGATAGATTTTCTAATCGCAGTAGGTAGGTGCCACCGTCCCGTAATGAACCAATGGATATGAACAAATGATGGATTGATCCGATCTACAATCAATCATTCCATCGAAGGTATTTTCCTTGTGCCCAATCATTTCATAGAAATAATGGCTAATTCGTTAATGGCCCAGTACGCCTCCTTGTACAACTCATTATTGGCGGGATCGCACGAAAACACGTTGCACAGACAATCGGTGCCGGGTCAAATTTATCCTGACGTCCCGCCCATACGCCACAGATGGCCGTATTAAAAATGAGTGCCATGTTCTTAAAATAGTTTGTACAATCGGAGAATCGCACTGTAAATGCGGGATTCGAGGTCTTCCAGTTGTCCACGTCCGGATAGGTCGCATAGAGGTCTTTGGGTGTGGAAGGATCATTCCGGGGCCAGAACCATATGGTCACGCCACCTTCCTTGGTGAGGCGACAGGCATACACGCCTCCCTTATTCTTGTTGAAATCGATGCCAAAACTATTGGAATCCAACGGGAACTTGGAAGGACATCCGTCATACGGGCAGGGCTGCAACCGCATTTGAGTTCCGTTGCATCTCCTGAACTGCAGCTCACCTGTTTCTCGTTGATCGTCTGGACACAATCGGCACCGTCTTCCGATTTGTATTTTTGTGTATGGAGCGTCGTCTGATTGGATGTGCTCTGGAGCGCCTTGTTGGTGATGCCCTCGAAAATGTCAATCTCTCCATGAGATGCCCATGCATCGTCCTTATCGGGCTGCCCATTCAGCCAGAAAGCCGGCCACACGCCCGGGCCTGTCGGGACATGTTCGACGTCCACCACGACCACACCGTACTGGATCCATTCTTTGTAGGCCATCCGGACCGCCGGCCGTGACTGGAAGGTGGTCTGGGTCGTACCGACCCGGATGAACAACTGATCGTTTTCGACGGTAATCAGATTCTCATTGTCCTTCACAATGTAGTACTGACTCCCCTCAGTAGGATCGACTCCGGCGAACGAATCCACTTGTGAGGAGGACAGGATAAAATCATCCTTCTGGCCATCCGGGATCATTTTCTTCAGTCCCGATTTCTCCCAGACTTTGTAGCGTTGGTAATTGGCATTGGGAGGCGGCGATGGATGATGTTTCAGCAGGGACAACGGGATCGTGATCCCCATCAGGACCCCGAACAGGATGATCGATAATCCCAAGGGTGTCGTGAACAAGAAATACAATCCCTTGATCAGCGGTCTGTAGCGATGATAGGTATCGTTAGATAACGACGATAGTGTCGGAGATATTAGGGAATAGTGGCCTCTATTATCTCGATTGTTCCTGTATGTATAGATTGCCGCAATCACGATGAACAACGATCCGATGACGGCGCACACAATGAAGGCGACCGGCACATATTTTTTGGGACGGCGTTGTTGGGATTGGATCATGGCTGGAACGCTGGGCGGATCCGGTGATAAGGGGGTGCACGTCTGTAATCCAAATAGATCGGAGAACCGTATACCGACCTCGATGGCTTTATTCGTAATATAGTACGCTATCCCTTGATTGAGATTTTTCAAGATTTCCCAAGCGGGTGCCGTACAATCGACAATCTGGGGCATGCCGTCGAGAGGGAAATAGACGGGCTGGAGAGGAGAGGTCGGCGCGGGATAGTTTTTGTAGATCGTATCGAACAAGGCACCGATGGTCTTATCGAAAAGGATCACATCCGCGTACAGACTCGAAAAAACAGGGCAGACCTGGTTGAGATCGGCATGATCGTTGATCGGGAAGGGACTGACGGTCGAACAGTAGAAACAAAGAGCGGTCAATGACTGGATCGTATCCAACATGGAAACACACAGATCGAGGATCGTAGCGTCGTACGTCAACGATTTGCACCCGTACAAACTCTTGAAATTGTTATCCCATGTATACATGTTGGAGCCGATGGTGTTGGCAATATCTTTACCCAAATCCCACAAGATTCTCGTCCGGCTGGGATGGAGGGAATGTCGCGCAACTCATAATTATTTATTTTTTTTATCTATCTCCAACAAAAAAAATAAAACAAATTTCGGGGATAGTACATTAGACGCCACTAAAGGCCGGGAGTTGTTTTTGAAGGATCTCGTAGTCGTAGGCGATCTTGCCGGGATCGTCCGAGGCGGTGCACCCGGCGTGGGACCGGTCCCAGACGTCGGCGGGGATCTTGTTCTTGTAGCAGTCTTTTTGGCTCACGACGGCCTCGGAATTGTTGAACTGCATCCCACGGCAGGTGCAGAACCCCTCGCGCGGACGGACGACCGCCTTCCCGATCTTGTCGCTGTTCATCGCCTGGCTCATGACCACAAGCGAGATCATAATGTACACAAAGATGATGCCGTCGGTCATAAAGAGCATCTCCAGGAGGTCCATGATGTTTTTATTCTTGGCGACAGAATAAAAAAAATAAAAAATTCATTATTTATCATTTATGAAGTTTGCCAGTCTTGTTCTTGTTCTTGTTGACGTTGTTTTTGTTGACGTTGTTTTCGTTGACGTTGTTGTTTTCGAAATTGTTCCAATTGACGTAGTTGTTCTTCTGTTATGATATTTTTTTGAACTTTATATTGGAGTTCTCTGAAATGTGCGTCTTTTTCCAATGCCTCAAGTTCTTTTTTACTCCGTATAAGAAGCCGTTTCTCATTAACAGTTGGATTCGGTATTTTCTGGAAAGCTCGTATTTGTTCTTCTAATCGTTGTTTTTTATTTCGGTATGATCGGGATTGATGTAAATCTTTAAAAGGTGTAACTTTTAACTTTTTGTCTTTTGGAATATTCTGTAAAAATGCACTTTTTTTCAGTCGACTTGTAGATGACGCCTGACCACCGCCCTGTTCACGTGGAGTTCTAGATGGAGGTGGAGTATTGCCCTGTGCAGGTAGAGCTTTAGGTGGAGGCGGAGTTTTAGGTGGAGGTGGAGGTGGGATTCGTGGAGTTGTAGATGACGCCTGACCGCCCTGTAATTGTCCGCCCTGTTTACGCGAAATTCTAGGCGGAGGCGGAGTTTTAGGTGGAGGTAGAGTTTTAGGTGGAGGCGGAGTTTTAGGTGGAGGTGGCCGAAATTGTCCGTTAGCAGTATTATGAATCCAATTTGCTGGTATTCCTAGAGGTCGAGATAGAGATTTATCCTGATCACCATGGCCACTTGTTTGAAGAGCTTCACCACCATCTTGTCGTGGCGCAGAATCTTTACTAAATCGGTGCAATGTCGGTGATTGAGAAAATGAAACGCTTCTATGTGGTTCACTACCGAAGTGGGATTTGTCATGATCTTTCAAAAATTTGATAAAATTGTGATCTAAAATGCGTTCCGATTCGGGTGGAGTTGTCCCTCCATGATTTCTGCCATATTGAATAACTTTTTTAAGCAATTGTTTGAAGGTGTCTTTTGAATCGGGTCTGTTGGATCTAAATGAATAATTATGTATCGCAAGCGGGAGTAATTGTTGTCGCAATGGTTGAGGTACGTTCAACTGTCGTAAATATGGTGATATCCAATCCATGTCTGTTGCTTCTGTTCGTACTGGTGCTGATGCTCGTGCTCCTCCGAATGATTGTGATCGTGGTGTTCGTGCTCGTGCTGATACTGCTGCTTGTGTCGCGAGTTTTCTTTTGTTATCTTGCAACTGTTGAAAATATTTCGTTATCAGTTTTGTATTGATAGGATCGTTCGTTAGTTTCAAAACTTTCTGGAGTGTACTATTTGGCGTATCAATTTGATCTAAGATTTGTTTGGGCTCTTTCGGAGATTTCCTGAAAGCCCCCCCAAAACTTTGTTTCAATCGCAATCGTTGTTGATATCTCTTTGTCAGATCTTGTTGTAACTTTTCCCGAGGAGTCTTACGAACGATCTGAGTAGTATCAGCAGCCCCTCCTCCCTGTGCAGCCCCTCCTCCCTGTCGTTTGACTGTTCTCGATGAAAACCATGAACGATTCGGAGTTCCTGAAGATTCCTTAGACTGTTTTATTATCTGTTGGAATTTCGCACGATCCTCCTGCGTTAGTTCGTTCTTTAATTGTTGTAATTGTACATCCTTCAATGTATCTAGATATTGATGAAAACCCGCATAAGTCTTGTCATATTTATGTTGTTGCGATTCTGGTTGTTGCGACTTCTTTAAAAACTCGCTATAGAGGATATTGTGCAAATCCATATACCTCCGTGTATATAATATATCTGATAGTTTTTTCCCCATCTATCTTTATTCCTTATCCCGAGAAAAAAAAAAGAGATTTAAATTTTTGCGCGACAAGGCAAAAACCAGGCGGATGGATGTTGAATCGCGCCTCCGGATGTACATGGGTCCGTTGTACGATCGTCATGTCTTGGTGTCTCTGAACGACATCAGAAAAGAGGGTGCGATCGAGTACCGCTACGATGCATTCCGCGGCCACAAATTCCCGGACGACCGCAAGTCCTACTACCACGACCTGACGCGGTACCTGCACGCGCACCCCGCGCTCCACCGCACGACATACCTGTTCTACCCTCACGATCGCGTCGAGGGATTCTCGATCCCGACGCTCGTCAAGTCGCGCTCGCTGATAGATTCGCAGATGTCCGTGCTGTGCAACCTCAACACGATCCGGCACTTCATGCCGCTCTACGACGTCCGGCGGCACGATGTGCCGTTCGACAAGAAACAAAACAAGTTGGTATGGCGCGGGGCGGACACCGGCCCGGGATTCGGCAACAACATCCCGCACCGGGAATGCTCCCGGGAAACCCTCGTGCGCGAGTACACGCACTCGACCAACCCCAATATCGACATCGGACTCACCAAGATCAATTCGAACCAGTACACCGACCAATCCGAGTACGAGGCGTTCCTCCGCCCGCCGATGGACATGAAAGAACTGCTGCGGTACCGGTTCCTGCTCTCGGTGGAGGGGAACGACGTCGCCTCGAACCTGAAATGGATCCTAACCTCGAACTCCGTCCCGTTCTGCCCGCCGTTCACGATCCAGAGCTGGATCCTTGAGGATCAGCTGATCCCGTGGACGCACTACATCCCGGTCCGCGCCGATTTCGCGGACATGGAGGAGCGCATCGAATGGGCGATCCACCACCCGGATGCCTGCCGACGGATCGCCGAGGCCGGACAAGAATACATGAACCCGTTCCTCGACATCCGGGAAGAGGATCGGATCATGACAGAACTCCTCCGCCGGTACGCGCAGAACGTCCGCATCCAAAAATGAGTTTCTCGAGATCAGAGGATAAAAAATAAAAAAGAAACCGAATGTCTACCGATTGTCCGGTGTGCATCGAGCCGTACACGATCCGTCTGCGGAAGGCCATCCACTGCCCGCACTGCCCGTTTGTTTGCTGCATCGCGTGCATGCGCCAGTTCATCCTCTCCTCGGCGACCGAGCCCGCCTGCATGGCGTGCAAGGTTCCGTTCAATTACGAATTCCTGATGGAGAATCTTCCCCGCACGTTCTGGCACAAGGACTACAAAGAATTCCGCAAGGACCTCCTGCTCGCGAGGGAGGAAGCCCTCCTCCCGGACACGCAGGCATGCATCACCCGCATCTATCGGAAAGAACAATTGTGGAAATACATCGAGGCGTACCGGCGACGGCTGAACGAGATGCGAGCCTTCCACATGCGCCTCTTCGAACGGTACACGCGCATGGACGAACTGCTGGACATGGAACGCCGGGGCGTCTCGGAGATCGCCCCGGACCATCCGTTCTTCTTGTTCTTCAACGAGGACAACACGCCCATGCTGGACGACCGCGGGGAGATTATGGGCTTCGGCCACGGCGAGGACGCGTCCGTCGTCCCCCGCCAGAACCCCGCAATCTCCTCCACGTTCATCCACGCCTGCCCGAACGAGGAGTGCCGCGGATTCCTGCGGGGAGAACAATCGCGGTGCACCATCTGCCGGACGGAAGTGTGCCCGCGGTGCCTGCAGACGGTGCGCGACGACCAGCACGAATGCGCCCAGGAGGATATCGAGACGACCAACCTCCTGCGCCAGAACACACGACCCTGTCCCAGCTGTTCCATGAGCATCTACAAGATCTCGGGCTGCGATCAGATGTGGTGCACCCAGTGCAGGACGCCCTTCTCGTGGAGGACCGGCAAAAAAATCAACCAGACGATCCACAATCCGCATTATTACGAATGGATGCAGCAGAACCCGCGCCGGCAGGATCAAGGACCTCCGCCCCGGGAACTGATGGACATCCCGTGCGGCGGTCTCCCGACGATCGACCAACTCCAGCTCTTCCCGGCGCGGTACCGGCAATGGTCGTACGGTCTCCACCGTCACATCCATCATGTCGAGCAGGTCTCGATCCCGCACTCCCAGCGACTGTGCGAACAGAACGAGAATTCCAAGGATCTGCGCATCCAGTACCTGCTGAACAAAATCTCCAAGGACGATTGGCGGACGGAACTGTACCGCCGCGAGAAAATGAACCAGAAACACCTCCAGTACATCCAGATCCTCCAGACATTCGTGACCGTCTCGGCGGACTGGATGCGCCGGATGATCCTTGACCTCCAGCAATGGAACAAGGATCTCTCGGACGAGATCCGGGACATGATCCGGTTCTTCACCTACATCAATGAGCAGGTGGAACGCCTGAACCATCGGTTCAAATCCTCCCTGGAGAATCTGCCCCCGGTCGTCTTCCGCGTCCGGGTATGAAGCACCATCACATCTCGTACAAATCAAATGGATTTCTAAAGATATCGCGCACATACGGGATCAACGCATCCTGGGAACGGAAACCGATCCGTTGTCGTCGGATACGATCGAGTGTGCCTCGCAGGTTCCGGCGCTCTTGCGGATCGAGGAGCCGACGATCGAATTCCCGCCGGAGGACGGCATCTTTCCGACGGATCTCGGACGGTTCCTGGGGCTGGTACAATTGTGCCAATTTACGACGTCGGTTCATGATGAGATCGAGTTCTCTGTCGAGCGGAGTCTTAGCGGGAAGCGGTCCTTGTCGTGTCGGCGGATTGGCGAGGAAATAATGTTGTAAATAACGAGTCACCGGCTGGGAGAACGGATCCCTCTGTCCGATCCGGAGTGCGGTGCGCAGTCGCAATTCGTACGAGAATTCCTCCGCCGCTTGTTCCTGAGACGATTCATTGTCTTCTCGTTCTTTCTGTCCCTGTGACCATGGTCTTCTGATTATTCGTGCCATCTTTTGTTTATTGGAGGAAGAAGAAATCCGGAACATTTCTTCTTGTCTACCGATAAATGATTGAATATTACAAAGAGTATTCGTCGACCAGAAAAAAAGCCATCCTCGTATTGATCTTGCTGGTCGGGTACCTGGCGGGCATCTATTTTCTGATGATGTACACGATGTTCCGATCGAACCGGCAGGGACACCGGCGTACCTTCTGGACGCTCATCGTCCTCCTCCTGGCGCCCACCGCCGCAACGCAATTGTGCGTTCCGTTCGTGGCGCTCGCCTACCTGTCCAATCCACCGGCTCCTCGCCGGCCGTTGTATACACGGAAACAGTTTGTCATGATTGTGTCTGTGGTCACCCTCATCTACGCCTTTGTCGCGTACTTCCTCGTGAATTTCCTGCTGCTGATCCTGACCAACATGAGCCTGTTCGATATCCGGCACAAAACCATCTTCACCTCCCCCTTCATTACGGCAGAGGAGACCGCCCTCCGCATCCAGCGATCCGGTGTGTTCCAGGAGAACATCCGGAAAGGGTGGGAACGAGCTAGGGACCGACGGATCGTGTTCGGGTGCATCGGCCGGGACATCGCGGCCAATCTTCCAAACGAGAGGATCCGATTGGAAACCATCGGTCGGGCCTTCCGCGACTACCGGATCGTCCTTTTTGAGAACGACAGCAAGGACGGCACGCGCGCTATCCTGCGCCAATGGGCGGAGGAGAATCCCCGTGTAGATCTTCTATCCTGCTGCGAGGACGGCGAATGCGAGTGCCGTCTCAACATCCAAAACCTGTATTTCATCGAAACTAATCACAATTCGACCCAACGGATCGAAAAAATGAGCGCATTCCGGCAGCGAGTGTTATCGCACATCAAGCATCACTACGGGGATTACGATTACCTCATGGTCAAAGATCTCGACCTCCTCGGCGGGATCTATCTGGACGGGCTCATGACCACATTCGCCCGCGACGATTGGGACATGGTATTCGCACGGGGTCTGACCGTCCTGTTCATCTCGCCTCATTATTTCCTGTACGACCCGTTAGCGTTCCTCCGCAAGGACGAACCGTTTGACAGTGCATTCTCTTACAATATAGTGTCGAATTATTATCAATTCCAATCGATGCACATCGACAGACACCTGAAAAATACCACCCTCGATTCACCGTGGGTCGAGTGTCGGTCCGGATTCAACGGTCTTGCCATCTACCGGATGAAAAGCCTCCAGGACGCATCCTATGTACCGGGATTCCGGTGCGAGCACATCGCGCTTCACTTCGACATGGCGCAGAAAAGTCACGACCGGGTGTTTATGAATCCGGCCATGGTCCTGTTCGCGGGCAAACAGGGCCCGCCCGTCAATAAGTACCTCTACGATATGATCATGTCCGGCTCCCTGGCGGTGGAGGGTTCATCCTCTCCTCCTCCGATTCCCGCTGGCGTTGCATCATCTGCGCAATCTCCTTGATGTTGTCCTGTTTCCGGGTGATGATCTGGTCCGAGGCCATGCGCATCTGGCTCTCCTTCTCCATAATCTCCTCGACGCTCTGCGTCTTTTCTGTATCCTCCATCTCCACACGTCTCTCGGCAGCATTGGCATCAACGACAGCAACCGCAGACGGTCCGGGTTCAATAACCGGCGGTAATGGTGTCGACGTCTGTATCGATGGTGATGATGTCGGTTCCCGTGTTTCTTTGCATTTCCGGAGCCATACAAAGGCATCGCTCCCCTCGTATTTTTCAAGACGACCGTTCGGATAGAAAAGAAAGATGCAGGGCACCGTCCGGACATGGTACCCGTTCTCGTCCTTCATGACAATCTCGCGGACCTCCTTGTGGTCGATACAGAGCATCTTGATCGGGATATCCTCCTCCAACTCGTCCAGAAATTCCTTGCACCGCTGCGAATACTTGCTGTACAGGCAGATCACCAGCATGTTTATGTGTTGCGGATCTGGGTGTTTAGATCGATTATATATATCCTGTTGATATACATAAAAAGAAATGGAATTATCGTTTGGTTATTTATGTTTTAGGTATTCGTTTTCCACCGGGGAGAATTTGATATCGTTTTCTGCACATCGGGCATATTAGACCTCTTCTCAATTGATCCGCACGTAAGGTCTTTTGTGAATATTGTGCCAATCGCGCCATAAACTCCTGCTCTCCCTCAGAGGGCTGGCGTGTAGGTGGCCTGCTCGATTGTATGTCTGTTAATTGTTTAGATAAGGTTTGTTGATTTGTTTCCAAACAATTTTTATGAAAAGGATGTTTGCACGGCAATACTACAATAGGCGAATCCAATAAAGACTCCAGACAGAGCGAACAATTGTCTTCATCTTTTCTGGCGGCGGGCTTACGATCGTCGTCTATTGATAATTTACGCGCAGGTGGTTTACGATCTTGATTTTTGGAAAGTTGCCGAAGAGATAGTTGTATAGCTCTTGCAAGATCTCGATCTTGATCAACTAGAAACGGCGGTTCGAATCCTCGTATATCGACTTGTTGTCCCTGGCCACCTCTTCTTGCAAACGAAACTGATCCTCCATAATTACCACGACCACCACGACCACGACGACCACCATGAAATGGCGATGAACCGGCTGCATACGCGAATCCATTGCTATCAGATCGTCCCTGGCCACCTCCTGCACGCGCAACTGTTCCACCACGACCACCACGAAATGGCGGTGAAAAAAGTGTTCCTTCACCGCCTGGATGTTGCGATGAAGGTAGAAGAGATCGTCGTATAGCTTGTGCAACATCTTGATCAAACGATGCGATTTGGTGTCCCTGGCCACCTCCTGCATGCGCAACTCGACCACCTCCACGACCACCTCCACGACCACGTTCTCTTTGTGCTTGCACAGTTCTTAATTGATCTCGGATTAATTGTTGTTTTTCTCCTACTCGTTGCGTGGTTGATTCTCGTCCTAACTGTTTCAATCTATCACTATCTGGTGTTCGTGCTGGTGGTACACCACTTGGTGCTCGTCTTCGTGCTGCACCACCTTGTGCTCGTAATGTCTCGTTGTACTGATTGATGAACTTATTGGCAATCTGGAGTTTTTTGGGATCTGTCGAACCTGTATCCTTATTAAAATCGCTCCCTTTAATTGCATCGGGATATGGACCTATCCTGTTTTTTAGTTTTTGAAGGATCGCAGAAGCGGTGGGCCGTCGTGTCGTACGAAAGATATCACCGAAGTCTCCACGCATTGCTTCATTCCATTTCCGTTGAAATTCCCGTTGTAATCGTTCCCTTTTTTGTTCGGGTGTCTCCTCTTGGTCTGCCATGTCTTTATATAATTATTTTTTTTTTTTACCGGGCACAATTGCATCCCCGGCGCGCCGTCCGCAGACTCTGTGGGAGGGGTTTGACGGGCGGTGGCGATGGCGCGGCCGCCGTCCGGGCGGGAGCGGACTTCCAGACACCGAGATTCCCGGTGATGTGGTTCCATAATTCCTGTTCGTTCCTCATGCGGAATAGCCGGCCCGTCCGTCGAGCAATCTCTTTCCGCAGACCGAAATAGAATCGGAGGAGAGAGGATCGGGATCCGACAATATCCCCCATGGGGTGCGCGTCCAGGAATGTGTTATAATGCGCCCGGCATTCCGGGCACGGCAGGAGCCACCGCAGGCCTTCCAACAGATTGATGACCGCATCACGATGTTCCTGATCGGGATTGTCGCGAGGATAGGTGACAACGACGGTATCCAGGAATTCCCATGTCCCTTTCCCCCATACTTGAGGATCCAGGGAAGTGATGGTCGGTGCATTGAGATTCATAGTTCCTCCTACATGAATCCAACATCTTTTTTTTTATCATCAAAAAAAAACATGTTTAATTGTTCTCAGGATAAAGAATAAAACAATGGAATGGGAGACTGCCGAGATCCACATCTATCCGTGGGATGATCTCCCCAGCATCCTGTCTCGTTTCGACGAGTCGCCGGTCTTTCTCCGGGTTCGAGAGGATCTCGACACCCTGCTGGAGACGGCCCGCACCACCGCCGAAATGCAGACCTCCACTGTCCACATCGGGAACCTGTTCCGTGTGTTCAAGGACAGCAGTCTCGACCTGGGCGATGTGATCCGCATGTACCCGGATGATCCCCCGGAGACGATTGTCCGTCTGTACCTCCGGGCGCGTTTCCAGAACGAACGCCTCACCGAGGCCGATTACGACGGTCTGTTCCGTTTCGAGTTCGATCCAACCCTGAAAGTTTTCAAGGACATGCCCTACGAGACATTCTGCGCGCAGGTCCGGGAAGAGATGGCGCGCGAATCGATCCAGAAGGATCGTGAACAACTCCTTCGCACGCTGGCGGATCAAGATCCTCTCGCTTTCTACGGATGGAAGAGCGATCATCACCGGATGAGGTACGAGATGGAGGAGTCCCGCAGTCTCGGGCAGATTTTCAGCGAGATGGACCTCATCGATCCATGGATCCTGGCCGTCTTCCACCAGAAATTCTTCCAATGGGGGGACCAGGATCATCTGTTCGCCAAGACGCACCGCGAAAAGGATCCTCGCATCCTGGAACTGTGGCGCGACGGCCAGCTCGTGCAGGAGATCCGCGACGCGGGGAAAGGATTGTACCTGTACCGCCCGGACATGGAGATTGTGCTACGCGAGAACGACGATGGCACTTTGGAGATGGAGATGGAACTGCGGCCAGAATTATTGCAGCAGACACTGTCCATCCTCCATATCCCCAGCGCCTCGATACGTTCGCAGAAAGACATTGGCATGATTGGCCAATTCTATTTTCGCGACCTGTACGTCCCGTACACCCTCTTCCAGGACGCCCTGATGAACGACCCGTTGCTCTCATCGTTCTTCTATGTGAATGAACTCAAAAAAATCTCCTTCGAGAACCGACTGCCGGTCCGATTCCAATCGTTCTTCTGTTCGCTATTGGACATCGTCCCCGATAAGAATGAGACACCCCATCTATTCCTCAAGAACATCCATCGCCAGACGGGATTCCAGGTTGTGATCCAGCTCGTGTTCCCGATCAAAGAATCGCGTCTGGCACTGTTCTTCCTGATGATGTCACGGGCCATGGGCCGTTTCCAGACGGTCCTGCGCCCCGCATGTCTTGAGGCGTACTCCCGACTGCTCCCGGACACCGAGACGATCCTCGAGAAACAGCAGAAACAACTCGTCAAGAATCTCAAGGGGAATCGTCCCGAGTATTTTTCCAAGTATCCTCGGATGTTTGTCAAGAACCTGTACAGCGTCATCTGCCAGAAGAACCTTCAGCCCGAGATGATCTCCGAAGAGGAGGCGCGCGACATCCCCAAGGAACACTGGATCCGTTTCCCCGAACGACCGATCGAGGAGATCGACCCCGAATACTATCTGTGCACCAATCCCAAGTACCCGTACGCCGGGCTGAAAGAAATGAGCCTCGAGGGAGAGGATGTGTTTATCAATTACGCGCCGTGCTGTTTCAATTCTCCCCAGGAAAAAGACAATGCGACAAAACTGGCGCGCCTCAAGACCAAGAACGATGTGGAGGACGCGCCCGAACATGATGGCAGGACAAAGGGCAAGAACAAGAAGGACAACATCATCAACGGGAAATTCCTGATCAAGTACCCGGGACAGATCGGGACGATCCGTCCGCCGACGATGCAGCGGTTGTTCATGGCGCTGAACCCATTCGATCAGTACTACCGGATGGGGATCCGGCAGTCCCCCTCCTCGTTCATCGCCTGTCTCCTCACGGCCCGGCAGATCCACGGCCGTCTTGACCGCCAGGACGCGGACGAGATCCGTGTGCGCATGTCCACGGATCCCGACTGCATCAAGGCCTGTCTCCAGCAGAATCCCGGTCTGTCGCACGAGACCATCCAGAGAGACATGGCCGATCCCAATGTCTATTTTGATCCGCGACGGTTCCTGCCCGCCGCCGAGTTGTTCTTCCAGGTGCGCATCCTCGTCTTCACGCGGCCCGCGGAGATCCACGAGGAGGACGCCCAGATCCTGGAACTGTGCACCATGCGATCGCTCTATTCCAACATCAACCATAAACCAACGATCCTGATCTTCGAACACTGGGGCGGCAAGATCAATATCCTGTCCAAGCGCCCGTACCCTCACAACGAACTCATTGTCTACCGATCCGTCAACGAGACGCAATGGCGGGTCGATTTCGATCGCGAAGCCGCGTTCCAGGTCGTGGACAATCTTGTGTACCGATTCGATGGGAGGACGCCCATCTTCCCGTTCGATCCCAAAGAAACCTCCTTCACGCGCCACCTCTCCGGGCAATGCATCGATCCTCTCGGGAAAGTGCGCGCACTGCGATTCGAAGTCGGAGGAACGGAATTCCTCGGGCACCTGGATCCGCCCATGAACGTCCAGGAAGGTCTCCCGATCATCGAACGCCCGACGACGGGGCCGATCGAGATTATACGCCCCATCATCCGGTTTCTCCAGCAGTTCTCATCGTGGACCCGCATCGACATCCCCGATCCCAACGAACCGAACCTGTACTGGACGGTGCGCCAGGACCGGGTGTTCTGGAAGACGCTGCAGGATTCCTCCCCCCTCTCACTGACATTCCATTTCCGACTGCCCGCGCCACGACCGGTGGCGATCCTCGAACGATCCGAGGCGGTCGCACAGATTGTGCACACCGGCGAGCCGCTGCCGTTCCTTTTTTTCCGACCGCCGGAAAACTTCACGCCGGTCCAGTCGTACATCCAGGAAGAAAAGATTGCACGATGCCTCTACGATCTTTGTTTTTCCGTCTTTTCCTCGTTCCTGCAACAGAACCAGGTCCGCACCGACGCCATCGATCCGGACGTCCTCCTTGAATCATTCTATCAACGGGCCGTCCGCATCGGACCCATCCCTCTCCGACCGATCGATTCGCCCCAGCAGGCCATCGAGGATTTCCTCCAGGACGGTCGGCTGCGCCTCCCTTCAGCCCGGTTCTGGAAAAAAATCCGGTACAATCTGAAATGGCACCTGTTCCATTATCCGGAACAATTGCTGGCACCGCGCACCGTCCTGATGCCCTCTTTCTACAAACAGATTTCGGATTTCGGTCAGCACGAGGAGTATTTCTTTTTCCACCTCGAACAATTCGGGAACGTGTTCCGTTACTCGATCGAGAAGGAGTACGAACTCATGACCCAGCGACTCGAAACGATTACGAGCCTGCCCGATTTCCCTCTCTGGTATCATCAGGATGAATCTCCGTACCCCGCGCCTCACTGTCTCCGCATCCTCCGGTCGCTCGAAGAATGCCGCGCCCTCTCGTCCACGCTGTTCCTGTGGAACAAGGATCTGAAAGAATGGGTGTGCATCGAGCGAGGCGCGGACACACCGCTTTTCATCTCGGCGAGGGGAGACGAGTCGTACATTGCCCTGGATAAAAATTGAGAGAGAATGAAAAATCCTTGATGAAAAAAAGAACACCATGATTGATGATGCGGTGCTCTCGCTCTATCAGATCCCGAATCCACCTATGGAACTCGTGGGAAAGGGAGGATTCGGCAAGGTCTTCCGCGTCTTTAGCAAACTGGACGACCGGTACTATGCCATTAAAAGAATCCTCATCACCGAGAAAACGACCAAAGGGGCGCTCCACGAGATCCGGATCCTGGCCTCAATCGTCCACCCGCACATCATCCGTTATTTCCATTCATGGATCGAGGCCTGCCCCATCGACAAGGAAGAACCACACGACAGCGACGAGGAGGAAGAGGACGACGACGAGGAAGAGTACGATCGGCTCGTCTACCAGGACAATTACTATTATTTCAATATCAAGATGGAGTACTGCCAGGGAACGCTGCGCAATTATCTTGTCAACCGGACGGCCGTCCATCCCGAGGAATGTTATTACCTCATGACCCAGATCATCGACGGGATTTATTTCTTGCACAAGAGCGGCATCATCCATCGCGATCTTAAACCGGAGAACATCCTCATCTCGCAGTACCACCCGATCCACGTCAAGATTTCGGATTTCGGTCTTGCCAAGGTGTTTCATAAAGATCTATCGCTGACCGAATCGACCACATACGCGGGCAGTTTCTTGTACGCCTCCCCCGAACAGTACAATGGTGAAAAATATTCCTTCTCGACCGACATTTATTCGCTCGGTGTCATGCTGGTCGAGATCCAGTACCTTTTCTCGACCAACATGGAACGGATCATTGTCCTCCGGGATTTCAGGACCCATCCGCACCTCCTGGACTCGATCCATTATCGAGAATTAATCATGGAGATGACTCATCTCGATCCGATTCGACGCCCGACCATCATCCAGATGCGGAATGTATTTTTTGATCAGATGCTGCACCATCCGATTGTCATCTGCCGGGACATCGTCTGGGACATTGTCCATCATCTGCCGATATAATGTCAGATTTTTTTTTTCTTTCTCAATAGGTAGGAGAGATTATGAAATCATCACGACCTTCGATCGAGTGTCAGGTAGCGCAGTTGGCGCAGACCCTTCGCAATGTATCGAATGAATATACGGTTCCTACCGAGACGCTGGTCGTCAATTCGAACCTGGCGGTCACGCATTGCATCGAGATGGAACAGAATGTGTGCATCGGGAGCATCGGCTACACGGGGATCGAGCCGTACCGGGCGTTGCGCACGCGCGCCTCCCCCGCATGGGATCGACGATCCTCGTCGCGGTCGGCTCGTGGTCCTGTGGGCCCGGTGGAGTCCGCGGCGCTCTTATCGCGCCATCGGGATCGGCTGGACCGCGCGATCGTCGAGGGGCCGACCGGCGCGACGGGATCGTTCGCACCCCAGAATGTCAATAATGTCCTGATCGGGAACAACATCGCGTCCCTGGGACAGAATATCCGCAACATTGCCATCGGCGATGAGGCGGCGGCGTCGTTCGGCGCGACAGGCTCGATCGGTCAGAACGACTACAATATTGCGCTCGGGTACCGCGCCGCCTACGCCGGCCAGGATCATGCGAACATTGCGATCGGGAACGACTCGGCGTCATCCGGTGGCCAGATATATGAGAATATTGCGATCGGCGACCAGGCGGCAGAGGCCGGGCAGGCGTATTACAATGTAGCCATCGGCGACGACGTCGTGGAAGGGGGGCAGTACGAATCCAATGTGGCCATCGGGGATCATTCGGCGATCGCCGGTCAGAATATAAACAATGTCGCGATCGGGGGTCCCGCCGCGTTTTTCCAGGACGAGGCCAATGTGGCCATCGGGACCTATGTCGGGTTTGAACAGGTCTATAGGAATATCGCGATTGGCACGGACGCCGTGAGCGATGGACAGCAGCTCGCCTCGAACATCGCGATCGGGGACGGGGCGGCGTACGGGGGGCAGGATGTGAGCGCCATCGCGATCGGCACGGATGCCGCCTACGGATCGCCCACCGGATCGCAAGGAAATTATTCCATCGCCGTCGGTCATGAGGCCGGCGCGGATGTCGACGCCGTCCCTCCTTACAGCATCCAAGTAGGCTATCAATCGAACGTCTATTCCAATTACGAACCCGAAGGACTCCTGAATACGGGCGTGGCGATCGGCACCAATGCCTCCAGTACCGATGGCGCGCTGGTTCTCAATACCGACATCGGCGGCCTGTCGGCGGACGGTCCCGGTCTTTTTATCCAGCCGATCCGCCCCATCACGTTCCAGACTTCCAACATGTACCTTCTCCAGTACAATAACAGCACCAAAGAAATCATATACGGTCCTCAGATGATCAGCGGTGTCTACGATGGCAGCGGGACGGGCAGCGCGACCATCAATTTCGGTGTCACGTTTGCCTCGACACCCGTTGTCACGGCCACGATACTCGATCCGGGCAATACCGCATCGGGTGCCATGTACTCTGTCTCGGTCGGATCCGTCACCAAGACCTCGTTCACTTATTACGCCCGCTACCTGGTCAACGGTTCCGGGATCGCTGTAGCCGGAGAATCCATCTCCTGGATCGCCATCGGCCCGATCGCCACGGATTAACTATGGCAGATTCTTTTTATTTTTTTCTTGTTTCGTTAAAGAAAAAAAGACATGATGATTACGACCAAGAGCAGCACATCCATTCACAAAAACAATAGCAGGAGAGTATCATCGAGATCGGCATCGGAAACGGACTCGAGTCCGAATTATCTCTTGTACATTTATGGATTCCTGTTTGTAGCGCTGATTGTCGCCCTCATTGTGTACCTCGTCCCGCAACCGAAAAAATCCAAGATTGTCAGTTCGCAAGGCTACAACGACGCCCGAGTCGTCCGGCGTTTCCGCAATCTGATGGATGCCTGGAACAAGGTCGCAGCGGATCCGACGTTCCTCTCGCTGGCCAAACAACTCATGGACACCAACAGCCGTCACCGGGATCCGAATACCGGCGTCAAAGACATTTACGTTGATTATATGATGATCGACCAGTATTTCAAATCCCAGTTCCAGATCGTCCCGGATTTCCGTGTGACGCTCATCTATACGGACGGGATCGTTTTTTACGACAGCGCCATGGACATTTCTCAGGTCTATTTCATGATCAATGGTCTCCCCAAACCGGTGAACCTGAGCACTCTGGGCAGTCCCCTTAAAGATCATAATGTACTGCCCGAGGTGCTGAACAGTCTTTCGGTCAATACGCTCGTCGTCTCCAAATACGATTACATGGGATTTCCATTGAAAGATCCGCTCTACGCGACCATGATCGACAAAGGATTCGGGTTTGTGGAGCGCATGTCCAGCAGCATGGATGTCCCTTATTCCTACGTCGCCCGCACCGTGGCGGTGGGCGTGGACGGCAGGACCGGGTACACGAACGGTCTCACCCTCCGTGTGAGCATGCCCGTCGCCTGATGATCTTAGAATCAAAGAATATCAGAGAGATACTTGAATATCTCCTCTCTCACACACCTAGCCGAATTCTCCTGATGGTACAAAATATTTTGAAAACATGACGGACAATCGCCATACATTTTCAAAACTATTATCTCAAAAATGTTTTATTTATACTCATAAAATGGAAAATTTTCGGCGAATCACACGGAAAGATTTTGAAAAGACGTTCCCTCTAACATATGAATGGTGGATTCGACAAACACAAACAGATAGTTGTTTTGTGGATGACGTGAAAAGAATCGAGGTATGGGAAAATGTCCCTCACGACTGGCCTGGACTATTTTCTTTTCACAATCAATCAGAGTCAAAAGATAACGAGAAATCTTGAAAAATATCCGATCATATGTATCATGTATATAAAAGATATCTCGATGCGACAATCAATCGATGCGACCTGTTTTGAAAATCTACAAACATTCGCCAACGCAAATTTTTCCACGGCCGAATTCGGGGAGACCGAATTGCCCACACTGACGACAAAGATTGCTCATGAATTATACCAACGACGCAAACACGAGACGTCGGTAGCCTCCAGAAAACATCATTCCAAGACCATCCAGAGATTTTTCGCATTATTTGCGTCATGCCTGCGCATGTACTATCTGGCCGATCCAGACCTCATCCCTCCGTATTTTTCGACAGACCTATTCTTGCTCCTGAATGTATGCATGACGCGAAAAAATTATGACAACGAATCCATCCTGACCATCCTGACCATCCTCAATGCCGTCTTCCACGCGGATCGTGCAATCATCTCCCCATTATTCCGTTTACCAGTCGATGAACAGATCACATTCCTCTTTCATGTCATTATCAGGATACGGCGGAACAACAACGAGTCCTACGAACTCACAAACCACATCATTCATACGATATCCAGATCCAAGATCATCATCATTCAGGAACAACGGCATGATTTCATAAAAATGGTGCGCAATTATTGGATCGCCCAAGCCAAACAGAACGACGGTCGTATCGATTTCATGGACGACACCACCTCGATCCTCCCAGCGGTATCCCAAACGATCGAGGATGCATCTCACGAGAAAGATTTCTGGAGTGTATTTTTCCACAATGAATTCATTGCTGCGCACATATGCAATCTGTTCCAATCTGCCGCGCACGATAATGATGCGATACTATTGAAATATTTCATTCTATTCAATCGCAAACTCCGGACAAATTTTACACTGCGTCGCACATGCCGAATCGCTCCTACATGGGCTCGAATCGAGGGTGAGATGATGGATATTCTTTTTGGACGGACATCCCGGTACATGTCGCCCGCCGATGTACAACGATTGGCGTTCAACATCAAGTCCGTCTTCCCGAAACAATACGAGGACAAACCGGACAGGTCTATCACCCCCTACCTCAATACAGTATTGTTCGATCCCACGACCCGGGGATACTCGCAATTCGTCAAAGAACGATTCGAGGAAGGGGATGATGGAACATGGCCCATGCGTTCCTCCATTCTAGGAGATGAAAAGAATATATCGAGAATCATACTGAGCATTAAAGATCCTCGTACACGCCGCCAGTACATAGAAAAAGTCAGGACCCTCCAAAGAGGATTTGCGACCAAAAAAAAAATCCGGGGATCGTCGAGATGAATAGATATATTTGGTGACCGACTGATATTTTTTGAATCGTTTCAAAAAATATATTCATCGATAAAATATGCAGACGACCGATCCGTGGATGGACTGGACGTCCCATCTCTGTCAACTCCTGACCAACTACAAATCCACGACATGGCAGCAACTGAAGAAAAAAGTCCATCAGGTCGCAGGTCCCGAGAAAGAACAACTCACGTACTACATACAATTCTTTGGGGGCTATGTGCGCAAGGCGCTCCTCACCTCCCTCTACCGGGAGTGCGATCCGTCCGGCGCGTGCAAGATGGTCGCGTTCGGCAGCCAGAATATGCTCTCGGATTGGGATGTCACGCTGATCGGACCCTCCGCACCCGAAATTGTATCATGCATGATGAAATCGTTCTCGCGGTACTACGACGCTCCCCCGTCCATCGTCTTTGACAGCAATTTTTATTGCTGCGGGTTCCTCCAGGCTAAAGGGATTGTCGATACAAAACATGTACTGATCGTTAACGACCAGGCCGTCGTCGTGCCCATCAAACCGGAAGAGGAGAGCACCTGTCTCCTGTTTGCGCTGCTCAAACTCATCCCGTGCTTCCAGGTTGTTCCTGGACTCGTGCCCCCCGCGCTCCTCGCCCATCTGATCGAGTACAAACGATCGCTCGATAAGTCATGCAGTTTTTAGATTGTCATCCATCGCACATAGTACATTTGATCATTTGATGTCGGCGAGTCGACCAAGACCACCATTCGTTCTGATCGGGAAGGTACTGTTGCGTATCACTATTGAGGACAAATCTCGTAATGATGCCTCGTTGTCGTTTCTCCAATTCACGCGCCGCGGCCTCAAAATGACTAAAAAACGATTCGACTCGATCATTATCGTCGGCGTACGCGTCCGAAACCATAAAAAAACAAGTGTTCAAGTTAAATCAGTGTTCATGTTTGTCCACAAATCATTTTTCACATCCATCTCAATCGTCGAGGGATTTCGGCTCGGCCGGCGGTTCGGCGGCCACCGTCGGAGCCGGGATCGGCTCTTTCCCATCCTGGACCATGGTATTCAGGTTCGACATGAGATCCTGCATCGAATTCATCATCTTGCCCAGATCCAGGTTGCCATCCTGCATCCCCCCCGACAATCCCTGGAAGATCTCATTAAAGACGCCGGAACTCATCATGTTCCCGATCATCTGCATGGGATTGGCCTCCTGCCCATCGGCCGCCTGGACCTGCTCCCCAATCTTGTCCATGATGTTTTTCAGGAAATTGTCCGTCTGCGGCGGCGATGGTTGCGGTCGCTCCTTCAGGACCTGTTTCGCCCTGCCCTCGGGATGGAGGATCGCCGAAATGGTCAGGAGGTGCGTCCAGATGACCTTCTCCTCCTCGCGATCGCAGATCTGGAAAATGTTTCCCAGATCGATCGCCACTTTTTCCGAATAGACCAATCGCGGCTGTTTCAAGAGTTTCTTGTTCCGGTTCATAATCGCCTCGTCATTCTCCTTGGTAAACTGCTGGAAGATCTGGATATGCCGTTTCACCGGCTCGATGTGGATCAATCCCGTCTTCTCGATGAGATGACCGTAGAGCATCAACGACTTCTGTCTCGCCCCGAACGATTCATTCAGATCGCGAATAAAATTACAAATCGTATTGAACCGCAACGCCGTATTGTCGTCCATCCTCTTTTTATTCCTATTTTCGCCTTTTCTTTAGATCGAATCGGGAAAGAACAAGAAAAAGGATGGGCGAGGCGTACAACAGGAGGCTCAGTAAAAAAGGCGGACAAGGGAGAGGGCGCAGGTTCAGGTAGGAGAGGACTCCGTCCGCATGGATGGAATCGAGGAACAGATTGGATTGCGTGTGGACCATACTGATGTACTGGAGGAAATAGAGTTGAGGACGGCGCAATAAGAATCCCAGATTCGTAATAAACGAGATGGAGGTGTAGGAGATCAGTAGGAGGAGGACGACGACAAACGATGCGTTGTGCGGGGAGGAGAAGGCCCACATCAGCATGTTGGTCATCATCATCTGCATCGCAATGGCAAAGAAGAGAGGAAACGACCCGAACTGAATCATCATGATGATGAGCGATTGGAACATGAGAAGAAACTGATCCGTGGTGATGGCGTTCCAGAGGTACGCATTCTCTGAAAAATAGCCCTGATGGATCTCGTGAAGGATCATCGAACGTCGATGAAAATGATTTGTGAGCGTGCTGACGGGGAGGATGGAGACGGTAAAAAATAAAATCTGCACAACCGCCACGAGGTACACCAATTCCAATCCCTGTTCGGATGGATCATTATGCCATCGATTATGATGCGAACGGATCGGTCCGATCAGCATTTCCTGGAGTCCAATAATCACAATCGGCATGAGCATATGCATCAGCGTCTGGATCGGCTGTCGCTGCGCGATGATCTGATCTCTCTGATTCAACAGAAGGATCTGTCGCCAGAACGGGGTACGCGCATTCGGCGCCGGTGGCGTCGATGGCGGTGGATCGAGGACAATATCGATCATCCTCGGTTCCGTACGAGGAATGATGATGAGCCTCCCCTCCGAAACAATCCATTGTTCATCAAACTCCTCCCTCAGGTGAGACGGCAATTGATGGAACGACAGGACGCACAATTGTTTGCGATGCGAAAGGAGGAGACCGAACAGATGCCCGATCATCGCATCGTCCAATCCCGAGAACGGTTCATCGAGCAATAGGATGTCCGAGATCGGATCGAGGAACGCCACGGCGAGCATGATGCGCTTTTTCTCGCCGCCAGAGATTCCCCGTTTCTCGATGGAACCCACCCTCTCCCCCGCCATCTCCTCCAACCCGACCTCTCGCAGTACCCGATCGATCGATTCCTGATCCGGTGAGGAGGTGCGCAGGGCGGTGTAAAACTCAATCGTCTCGCGCACCGTGAGCTGGGGATGGAGATGGATGTCCTGTTTCATATAATGAGCCTTTGGACAATAACGGTCGTACAAATACTGGAGGACAGTCGACTTTCCACTCCCGCTCGGTCCCGAGATCCCGATCATTGACGTTCCGGGCAGGATCTCGTGCGAGGGAAGGGCGAGCGAGCACGCAGGAGACAATGATAATTCCATCTTTTCAATATGCAACATGACTTTCTATTTATAGATCAAGACTATAAATATGTGTACAAAACTGATTTATGATGGTTGCACACCTCCTCATGATAAGGATCCGTCCTGATCTCATCGATCGATTGATTGTGTGTGATGACAGATCCGATGGACCGCCTCTCTCAGGACCTCCTGAGCCACATCTTCGGATTCGATCCGACCTTCCACGAGATCTACCGATCGAGAGTTCTTCCCGAATTGCGCCGGAAAAATATGGAATTCATGGCCGAGATTTTTTTCTTTTTTTTCTGGGACCGGGCCGAGATCGCGTCCCTCGTCTGCGAAGAAAAGGTTTTTCGCATGCGCACCACGACAAATCAATCGTATACCGTCGAATACATGCATGAAAATGAAAGGATCATCTTTCGGATCCACAATCTTCGCACCGGATCATGGTATGACGAATGTTTAGGATAACTTTTTTCATGAAAGAAAAGATAAAAAAGCATGTCATCATCGCTATTCATCCAGACCATGGGCGTCCTGTGGTCGCAACTGTTCCTTTTCGTCCTCGTGATCCTCGGTCGTAAAAAACCCATCCGGTTCGGCGGGTGGGCAATATTGGGGATGATCCTCGTCCAGTTCTTGTTCTTGTGGGCGATCTTCGCCTCGTCCGCGTCCATCCCGCTGAGTCTGTTATGGATGTCCCTGTTCACCGTCCTCAACGGCATCCTGGTCGCGCCGGCCTACCGATCGATGTTGAGGGATCATGTCGTCATGGCGCTCGTCTCCACGGCCGCCATCTTCCTCCTCATGACCGTCTACGGCATTGCCGCGTACCGATCCGGGTTCGTCCTTCTCGGATGGATCCACTACCTCCAGTACGGTCTCCTGGCCCTGCTCCTCGCCCTGCTCGCCAACATCGGACTCTCCCTGGCAGGATTCCATTACAGCGCCTTCCAGCAGATGTTGTCGGTCGCCGGCATCCTCCTGTTCAGTGTGTTTATTGTCCACGACATCCAGCTCATCGAGAAGAATGCATCCTCGCGCACCCGCCAGAATCCGATCCTGTACGCGCTGGCCCTTTTTCTCGACATCCTCAACTTGTTCAATTTCATCTCGTCTCCCTCGAATGGATAGTAGCAAAAGAGTTATCCTTCCATACCGTCCGACATATCCGATAATGCCGTGTCAATGAAATGATCAATATTATCATTACATAGCAAGGGGGTATACTGATTAATTTTTTCATCATCTCAATGCCAGCCACCATTGTATCTGCAACAGTTTTTCAATCTGTTCTTTTGTAAATCTGTACCTGATGAATCTTGCCGGATTTCCGCCCACTATACTATAGGGTTCGACATCTTTACGACATGACTGTTATTTGCAATGACGGATCCATCTCCAATCCTGACACCGGACATGATCGTCGCATTCGTTCCGATCCAGACATCATTACCAATAATCACATCTCCCTTGGTCGAGGGATGACCTTCTCCATTGAAATTCGTAAAAACATCTCGATGGGTATGTCCGAACGGGTAGGTAGTCACCCAATCGGTCCTGTGGTTTCCGCACAAGAAGACGTTTATATTGCCTCCGATAGAACAAAAATTGCCAACAACCAGTTTGGACTGTGGATCGCCTCCGAAAACGATATGCAGACGACCATAGGTATATTTTCCATAGGATATTTTTTTTTTCTCATATAAGAATGTTAAATGATTTCGCTGGTCGCCAACGAATAGAAAAAAAAGTATAGAGATATGATAGGGATATCTCATGGCGTTCTTATTTGTGCATATACCCAAGACGGCGGGCACAAGTATCGTCCAATCCATGAATACAAAAATACGGAGGATGCGTCTTGTAGGGCATAAGCGCATACTGGAAAAATCCTCCGATCGTATCGATCGGCATCAGATGAGTGTCTGGTCGAAATTTGGGAATACAATCCATCGATACCGATCATTCGCCGTGGTGCGTCATCCCTATACCCGATTCCTGAGTGCGTATCGTTATCTCTCCGACATGAAACGGAGAGGCATTGATCATGAAGCCGGCGCGATCATTCGCTCCTATCCGAACATCAATGCGTTCATCAAACACCTCCCGCATCACATGGAACGGATCGTCCATTTTTTGCCACAGCATGTGTTTATATGCAAGGACGAGACGATCATCATCAATCATGTGCTCCGGTTCGAAGATCTTCCCGGATGCCTATCGATTATCCATCCGAACATTCCTCTATGTCATGTGAATCGATCCGATTGGAGGCAGTACAATCTTCAACTGACCCGTGAGAGCATCGGTATCCTCCAGCAATGTTATCAGAAAGATTTTGACATCCTGGGCTACGACAGGAATGATTTTTCATCGATTACCGTCCGGTAGGAGTTCGATCTTTATCCTAATCGCATCGATAATATATGTATCTATACTATCATTATCGATGAACAATACAAATATTCCTTGTGCGCTTCTATATTTTCACATGAAATAGATGAATTCGCCGGTCCTGACCGAGAGGGACAGGATGTCCTCGAGGTAGTACCGATCCTCCTCGTCGAGACGATCCTTGAATTCGGGGATGGCGCGTAGAAAAGGGCGGAAGCGTCCCAGGGCATCGAGGATCGCCTCCGCCTCGTCCGCCTCCCACGAGCCGTCGCAATCGCTGTGGTAGACGAACGCATAAGTCCCGGGCAGCAGGACATTCTTCAATCGTAGGACCAGATCATAATGGATCTCGGACGCCGACCGGATGCACGCGAGGACCCTGTCGGCCTCCTCATGACGATCCTCCTCCCGCAGACGGAGGGCCTCGGCTCGCAAGAAACCGATCCGCTGGATGTGGACGCCGCTGTAACTGCCGACCCGGACGAAGGTATCGATACACCGGATGTCGAGACCCATGATGGATTGCCTGTGTCATAACGCACAACGATAGAACAATGAGTACACAAGACTTTCTATTCATCAAAGACATTCAATCCAAAAATCAATTTTACAATGAGATCCACACGATAAGAAAATTAAGTCTCATGGAGATCCAGTACCATGAACTCGATCGGCAGCAATCGGATTGGATCGGGAGCGGCGGATTCGGTCGCGTCTTCGAGGTCACCTACAAGAAACGACGGGTCGCCTGCAAGATCCTGAAGCACGCGATCCATCCGTCCATCTTCTACAAGGAGATTCACATCATGCAGTGCCTCGGACGGCACGCGTGCATCGTGAACCTGATCGGTTACATCCACGAGAAGGAAAAAGATGAATTCATGTGCATCGTGATGGAGCGCGCGCAGGGCATCCCGCTCTCGTGCGGGATCATGTACCACGACATGACCGATCTGGTCCGGCGCAAGATCAGCGTGGACATCATCGATACGCTCGCGTACATCCATCGGCACAAGATCATCTACCGGGATCTCAAACCCGAGAACATCATCCTGAACATGGTCCACTGGTCGATCCAGTTTGTAGATTTTGGGAGCGCGATCCGGTGCACGGACGAGGAGAATATCCGCGGGATCGTCGGGACGCCCGGCTACATGGCGCCCGAGGTCTGCAGGAACGATCCATACACCTACACGGCGGATATCTTTTCGTACGGCATGACGCTCTTTGTGCTCTGGATGCAGCACGAACCGTGCCGTCTGTCGCAGGTCCAGAGGATCTTACGGCACCGGGATTCCGTCTTTCACGACATCATCCTGACCGCTCTTCACCCCATCGCGGCTCACCGGCCCAGCGCCGCCGGCATCCTGGCGACCCTCGAGGACATCCGTACGAAAAAAAAGAGCCGGACATTCAACATCTTTTCGCTGTTCTGCTGATAGGGATAAGAATTGAAAACGATTGACAAATCACAAGAAAAAAATCAAATATGGAACGCAAACGACCGTCTCGCGGCGGTGGATCCACTGTCGATAAAGAAATGCCGCAGCGGACCGTACGGAAACGCGCACCGCCACCGCACGAAGTGGAGGAGAAGAACGACAACGAGACGACGCCGGGACGGATCGTACGACGACGACAGCCACGCGCCCCCAAGAAAAAGCCACTCGTAGCGACGCCATCATCACCAGACGATCAGGAGGAGGAACGCGTCCGATCTCCCGATCCCCCGAGGATCGATCGGATGCTCACACCCTCCCCTCTGCTCTTTGAGAACGACGACAATGAAGATGAACTGATGAGGGCGATCCGGGAGAGCCGCGAGGCGTACCGCGACCACATACAACGATTGGAGGCCGATCGAGCACGACGACGCCAGCTGGCGGAGACGCTGGCGCTGCCGATCTCGCGTCTCCGTCTCGTCCTCTCGAGCACGCGCGATCCGCGCGAGATCGGCATCCTCCACCAGATCCTCGATCACGCGATGTGGAACACGCGCCCCAACGAGGCCGACGATCAATCGCCTCCGCGTCTCGCCCTCTCGCCCGAGATGAAAACCTACCTCGAACGACTCGGGAGGGTCTTTGCGCCCCTGGTCGACGCGCTGTTTACCGTTTCCGGAACAGGAGCAGACAGAGGATGACAATCAGGAGGATCAGGATCAGGATCCACCACCAATTCTTACCGAGGAACGAGACAATCGTGGTGGTAGTACTCGCGACCCGATCCTGGCCCGTGCCTCGTTTGCCCGCGTAGAGACAGGCGCCGAAGCCTTTCTTGAGACATTCAAAGGGCACGCCGAAACGATCGTAGCCCGGCGGGAGGTCCGGTTTCAGACCGCAGTAGAATTTCTCTCTGCGAGGCGGCATTCTTTTCTTTCTTCTCTGTCGATATTTAATTCATTGAGAGAAAGAAAAGAAAGAAAATGACCACCGTCCTGGTGACCGGCGGGAGCGGGCTGATCGGCAATGCCATCCGATCCATCGCCCACCGATTCCCTTTCCGGTTCGTGTTTGTCGCGAGCCGGCAGTACGATCTGACAGTCTGGGGGGAGGCCGAGCGGATGTTCTGCGAGATACGGCCCGATTATGTCATCCACCTGGCCGCGCACGTCGGCGGGCTCTACAAGAACATGAACGAGAAGGTCGATATGCTCGAGAAGAACCTCCTCATCAACACGCACGTCGTCCATTTCAGCCACGTCTTCCGCGTGAAGAAACTCATCGCCTGCCTCTCTACATGCATCTTCCCGGACACGATCGAGTACCCGATCGATGAATCCATGCTCCACGAGGGATCGCCGCACCCGTCGAATGAGACGTACGCGCACGCCAAGCGGATGCTCGAGATCCACTGCCGCGCGTACCGCGAGCAGTTCGGGGACGACTTTACGTGCGTCATCCCCACCAACATCTACGGCCCCCACGACAATTTCCACCTCGAGGACGCGCACGTGATCCCCTCCCTCATCCACAAGGCCGTCCTGGCGCGAGAGGACGGCACCGACCTCGTCGTCCGCGGATCCGGGCGGCCGATGCGCCAGTTCATTTTCAGCGAGGATATTGCCACGCTCATGGTCCTCCTCCTCCAACAGAACTCCAGGAACCCGCCCCTCATGATCCTCTCGGTGCCCGCCGCCGACGAGGTGAGCATCCTCGATGTGGCGCAACAGATTGCGGACATCGCGGGCGTCGGACTCCGTCTGGACGAGTCGTTCGCGGACGGGCAGTTCAAAAAGACCGTCACGAACCGCCTCCTGCTCGATCATTTCCCGGGATTCGCCTTTACCCCGCTCGAGGAGGGTCTGCGGCGTACGATCGAGTGGTTTATCGCGGCGCGCAAAGAAGGGATCGCGCGGGTCGGATGATGACACAATCGAAAAAACAAAAATGAAATAAAATTTTCGATGCAAATTTTATTAAAAAACGCCATGAGCGATATATTGGATGGAGTCCTTGCCTATTTTTCCCAGCACCTGACAGAGATGGATTTGCATGAGATTTCAGATAAATTATGGACGGTGCATCATCATCTCTCGTCGGACGGGAAAGGACTGTCGGGAGGGACGTTCACGGAACAGATTGTTTTTGAGATCTTAACGACGATCCTCCCGTCATTCACCCCATTTCATAAGGAACAATCGGACTGCATGATCCAGGGACACTGTTTTTCGTTCAAAAAAATCACGGGCAATTCCCAATTGGCGCTCAATTGGAGCAAGAATAACGACCCATCCAAAAAATGCATGCTTTTCAAGCATCCCATCCTCCTCCTGAACCTGAAAGGAAAACGATGGTGGACTACGAAATCCGGTTTTGATCGTTATGTCCCCATGGGATTTTATTTCATTGACCATGTGTACTGCAATCAGAACATACGATTGAAATCCAATAATAAGACGAATACCTTGATCGATGCCGAGAACCTGTACCGCATCATGATGGATGCGATGGACAATCGACGTTTCCTGGAACTCCCCCCGCCGTCCACCGACCGATACTCCTATTCGTTCAATGCGGGGTTCCACGAGATTCCGACAAAAAAATGGGCGGAACTCCCGTTCGATCCGGCGCACCCCCGGTTCATCGACTTGTTCTGCGGGGTCGGCGGGTTCCACGCGGCGCTCGCCGAGGTGGGGGGTCGGTGCGTCTTCGCCTCGGATATCGACGCGGCCTGTCGTGAGAATTATCTCCAGAACTGGGGGATCGAGCCCGACCAGGACATCCGGTCGGTCCGGGAAGCCGACATCCCGCCGTTCGATATCCTGTGCGCCGGATTCCCCTGCCAGCCGTTCAGCAAAGCCGGGGATCAAAAAGGATTCGTGGACGAGACCAAGGGCAACCTGTTCTTTGAGATTGTCCGGATCCTCAAGCATCACCGCCCCCAATCGTTCATCCTCGAGAACGTCAAGCACATTGTCGCGCACGACAAGGGCAACACATGGCAGACGATCCGCGATCACCTACGACATCTCGGGTACAGCATCCATGATTCACCGGTCATCCTCTCGCCGCTGCACTACGGGATCCCGCAATCCCGGGAACGAGCCTTCATCATCGGGCGTCGTGATGCTCCTCCTCTCCCTCCGTTCCCACGTCCGACCCTGCAGCCGACGGACATTCAATCGATCCTGCTCAAAGATCCAGAGGAGATTGCAAACTACCGATTATCCGGGAGGCATCACGAGGCGGGCCAGATCTGGGAGGCCTTCTGCCAGATCCTTGCCCAACATTCCATCGCCATCCCCCGATTCCCGTTGTGGACCGACGAGTGGGACAGAGAACGCGATCCTCAGGATGCTTTTTATATCAAGTACAAGACATGGATCGACAAGAACCGCGAATTTTATACGGCGCACGAATCGATCCTCGGCGGATGGCTTGAGACGTCCCGCCAGAACCCGTCGTGGACGGGCGCGCTGCGCAAACTGGAATGGCAGTGCAATGAGACATCACTGACGCGATGCCTGTGGACCTTCCGAGGATCCGGGATCCGCGTGCGCAACCTGGAGTACTCCCCGACGCTGGTCGCCATGTCCATGATCCCAATCTACGGCCCGGAATGGCGGAAACTGACCCCGCGAGAAGTCTGCCGGCTCCAATCATTCCCCGATTCCTACCAGTACCATCCGAAGCACTGCTATAAACAGATGGGCAATGCGGTGAATGTGACCGTCGTCAGGCACATTGCCGAATGGCTGTCATCCTGATGGATTATCATCTATTGTCTTTTTTTTCCATCGATGGATAAAAAAAATTCCTTCTTTACATTCTCATTATCCTTGTCCTTGTGATGACGATGATGATGATCGACTGCGAGTTTGTTGTTGTCGTCTTGGAGAGGATGCAGCACCACCGCCTTGCATGCGCGTAGAACCGGATGATTGTAATAGTATAGGTGCGGTCTTATAGTGGTCTATCATCTCTGTTATCTGTCGTATAAAATTTTTAATCGTTGATTTCGTAGTTTTCCCATTTTGTTGTAAGAATCGATTGTATGACGCGAATGAAAACTTGTCGATGGGGGTTGTCCGCACATAGTCTCCCAGAGCATTGATCAATTCCGCATTCCGTTCCGGATCAAAGGAACGCTGTTTCCAACCCGAGTTCTTATTGTCAAGGGCATGCTTGAGAACATGCTTTCTTTGTTCCAAATATTGTATTACAAATGGTCTATACGCATCCAGACCTTCATGTTCTTGATCTTTCCTCGCGGTAGCAACTTGTCGTTTCAGGCGTTTTGTAGCATCTTCATCCGATTGATTGTATTCTCCAATTCCTCATTTTCTGTGTACCGATCCATAAAGTCTTCGAACGCAATCCGTTGTTGTCGATCTTGTCGTTGCGGGAAAGGCCTCATACCGAGCGTTTCCTGCAGACACTCCAGGAATCGTCGTTGCGATGGCATTGGGTGTCCGCGCGCATTGTGGACAATTTTTTCAAAATCGACCGGGTAGTCGCAGAAATCAGATGTGAATGTTCGTTCGTCGCGATAATACAGATGCCTCATGGCCATGACGATCCTCTCGCACAGATTCGCATCCCCCCTGTACTGGAGAGGAAATCGGTACCGGTCCATCATGCTGTACAACATCGATAGCAGCGAGTACGGCGCCGTGTGCTTCCCTCGACCCGCGAATTCCATGGTGCATGTCCTCGTCTCGACCAGGTCGGCCAGGTCGGCCATGCTGCGCGGATTCGGATGATGTCGTGGCATATCCCGGCGAATCTCGAGGACGATCTTGTTCAGGTGCGGATCCGGTTTCGTCATGGTCAGCATGGCGCCCTCGGCGACATGATCATGGGATCCGATGGTGAACGAGATCTCCTCCCGATGGAACAATAAGAAGGCGATCAGACGGAGGAACCATTCTTTGATGTGCTTGCGATCACGATAGATGCTCGGGTTCTTTTGCATCGCGTATTGCTTGGCGGTGCGCAGCCACCTCTATTTCTGCAATCGCCACAACGTTTTTTCGAGTCCATCCCCTTCGCGCGGAGGGACGTACTCGAAGATCCGTCGTTTCAATTGGACGGCCAGGTCTTTGAACCTCTCGTCGTCGGTATCAATCTTTTTCAGATCTTTCAGGAGACGATCCATTTGTTATATAAGAGAAAATAAATAAAAATTATCATTCATCGAATTCAAATTCCTTGAGACAGAGGGAGCACTGGATCTTGCCGTCCGTCAGACGTTCCTGGAAACAGTCGTGACAGAGATTATGGCGGCACGGCAGATCGTACCCCTCCGGGTCTTTCTTGCAGATCGGACACACATCCTCCTCGGTGGCGCTGTTTTTGAGCAGCGCCTCTAGTTTTTTTTGCAGTTCGACGATTCTTTTCTTGAGCCGTTCGATCCGCAGCGCATTATTCCCGTTCTTGCGCTGTCCCTTGCTGGGGGTCTTGTGGATGCTGTCGGGATCGTAGCGTTTCTTCCACAGGAAACGGAGCGTCGCCTTCTTACGCGATGGGATATCAAGGTCCTGGATTCGTTGGAATGCCGTCTCACGATCCGTCAGACTCAGTATCTCTCGGCACGACATATTTTACTTTACCAGGATAGATTTTTGTTTTGTCGTTTCAATTTTCGACAGTTATTTTTTCTTGGGTCGCACCAAATGATTCTGTTCTCGTGCGAATATTATTCTCGCCTGGTGATCGGGTTCCGCGTCCCTGTCATGACGGAATCGCACAACCATCACCAACTCCACACGATCGATACCATCACGATCCTTACCCTCAAATGGAACCAACGGAAATGGACGATCCGGTTCCGGATCTGGCCGGACCGGGTCGGTCTGGAGTGGAAATATGCGAGCACCCTCGCCGACAATCTCCCGGTCCGGTGCTCGATCCAAGAGAAACTTGGATTCTATCTGTGCTCGTTCTATGGGACCTACCTGATCTGGTGGCTTACATTGTTACGATTCAAGCATAGGAAAAAACAGCGACAGGTGGTCATCATGGACGATCTGCGGATCACCATCGATGAGCACTCACGATGGGAGATGAAGTTTCATGTCGATCGCGCCAGGATGCGGTGCAGTGGTGCCGCGTATAGACCTCCCGATGCGAACGCCAGTCCCGCGCGTCATAGACAGATCCGATCGGGGGAGGGTTGAATTCCAGGTACGGCAGGGGATGGATCTGATCCGGGTACGTCTCGATCACCCGATCGAGCATCCGCGGGCCGGTCGCGTCGAGGACGTGGTCGTGGAAGACCGACGCCATCGAGGCCATGTCGCGGAGCACCTCCAACCAGAACGGGTGGCGCGGCGGCGATGCCATCAGGCTGTTCTGGTGCGTCTCGACGTTCGGGAACGGCGATTCGACGATCGACGGCCGGTCCGTCGCCAGGCGGTCGTAGAAGGAGCGGAGCACCTCCATGTCCATGTCGATATAGATGCCCCCGTACAAATACAAGATCATGTATCGCCCCGCGTCCGCGCGGTAGATGGCGCGCGGGTAGCGCTGGTAGATGGGGAAGAACCACGGGAACGACTCCCGGACCATCCTTTCCAGATCCTCGTCGGTCCAGAGACGGTACTGGAAATCCGGGAACACGCCCCGGACCGTTCGCTGGCAGACGGACCACGCCGCCGGCCACAACCTTGGATCCTTGGGCGCGGTCTGATGGATCAGACGAGGGATCATTTTTTTTCTATGAAACAAAAAACTTTCCATCTGATAATTGATTGATAAAAAATTTCAAGAAGAAAAAAGATTATGGAACAACTTTTGGAGCGGATCCAAAAAGCGCGATTCGTCGTTTTCGGGGCGAGCAATTCCGACCATGGCGATATGCAGCGCTGGAGCATGTGCGATCCATATTTTTTGGGAATCAGTCACACCGATAAAAACACTTGGTACATATTGTACAGACAAAAATTATTGACCTTACCCATGGGACAGCGAAAACAATTGAAAGCGTTAAGTTTCTATATGAATAGTTCTGATCGATTGGATTGGAATGATCCATTATTTGTTCCCGCACTCCAATTTATGACTGAAAATAGAAAATATCCCGTCGTGATCATGGATGTGAGTACTATCCAGCATGTGAAAGATTATTCGCATGCCCGGATGATCATGATGAGCATCGTGTCTCCCGACGGCACAGTATATCTTCCGATCCGTCGTCGTGAAACATTGAGCAGTAGTCCCATCCGGTGTCCTTGTCCGTGTGGAGATACCGCCGCGCGCCGAGGATTTGGTACTGTGGATGTGGAAGATCCGACCTTCGCAACAACAGCGACGACAATAGCGGATCACGCAACGGATTGTCCGCGTCTCTCAGATCCTGCCCGCTTGCCAAAAACAACGACAAAAACAACTCGATGCCCATTCGCGTACAATCTGTTTTCCTGATATCATTTCCTAGTACGATGAACGACCACAATATAGATTTTCTGCAAAATCGATATTGATTCATAATATGATTGTCTTGCATGCGACATGATACAGACAGAATAGCATATTGCCTATTAGAGAGACGTACAAAATCTTATATACCGGGAGCGTCAGGCCTTGTATATTTCCGAGGGAATTTCTGTTTGTCATAGGCATCGACATCCAGTATATATTTCTAGATCAGCTGTTGGATGCGTTTGTCCATATCTTTCTTGTTTAAGGAAAAATTTTTATTTCATACATCGTTCGCGCAGCAAAAACGACAATGTTAAAAATATGGCCGACATATGATAAACATGATCGGGGCAGTGCTTGCCATTCTATGTGGGTTAGGTTTCATCGCCTTGTACGCGGGCGGATTGTTATGCGTCCATGTCTACTGTCCGGCTCCCGAATTTGATTATGGATGATTGATTCTATGACTGCTGAGACCACGCGCGGAATCCGGGATCGCGCTCCTCCAGGATCTCGCGGAGCGTAATCACGACAGATCCATCGCGCGCCATGCCGAGAACGCCTCCCCGCGTGCTCGCGTACGCCTGTTCCTCCCTCGAGAGACGGCGTTGGCCTCGTTTGTAATCAAGGAACGCCATGCCGACCGCCCAGATGCTGCTCTGGGTCACATGATGGATCGGATCCGTCTCGTCGTCCACGGCGGCGAGGATCTCCTCGACTACCTCGACAAGTCCCGTGTTCGGAAAGAGCATCGTAATCCATCGGAATTCGGGGTAGAGCATGTCGTGCCAATCGTTGTTCATCATCATCTGCACAAAAACACAATACGATTGAATCTCGATCACAATGATTTGTATTCTATCGATGATAGAATTCAATTCTACGATGGATGATCGAACGGATCAATCGATCGCGAGGATACCGTGAGGAACGAGGAGCCGGTGGCACTCCGAGAGGATCCGCTCCGGGTGTTCCGAGAGGAGATCACGATCCAATCGGATATAGTCGAACAAGAACGATGGGTACGGGATGTCCGTCGGGTCGCCGCACTGGAAATAAATCGGCAAGTGCTGGTAATGGAGCCTCGCCCGGCGGATGCTGGATCCATCACGATCCAGCCCAATAATCTCCGCGTGCGGGTACTGGCGGTAGAGCGCCACGGTCGAAGCGCCATCGCCACACCCGAGATCCAGGATCCGCCGGGCGTCAATATCGACCGCGTGCAATGTCGTCAGCGGCGTAGGCGGTCGCCGTGCAAGGGTCAGTGCCATGACGTACGCCATTTTCATAATCATCTGCTAGGAGGGAATCGATTACAGAATCAGAACAATATCCTATAATCCTTACCCACCGACAGAAACAAATCAATTTTTCGAAGGATCAATCCTCATCATCGTCATCGGGGTATTCACGATTCAATAATATGGCAGCATTCCGGAGAATCTCTAAATCTCGTCTCAGCACATCGCTCACAGATTTCAACTTTTTTTTAAATTCTTGAGTGATATCTTGTCGTGTCAGTTGAACAATTTGCAAATCTTGATTCGTGAATCCGCCATATCGGAATCGCTCAAATAGGTCGTACTCGCTTTTTTTTTTAGCAATCAGTTTATTGATCGATCCGACGGCGGATACGGTCTGTTGTTTCGTCGGGCCTTTCTGCTGCGTCATTTTCTTTTTATAATTTTTTTTTATTTTTTATTTTTTATTTTATCCACGAGACGATTTTGCTGAGCAGGATGTCGAACCATGTGATCGGGCGCAGGCGGATGTATTTCCTGTAAAGGCCGTACCGGAGACGGATCGACGACAGGACAAAGAACGGATTCGTAAAGACAGAGAACGCGGGCCGGACGGTCTTCAGCATGAACTCGTTGCAGTCCTTTTCCAGATGGTACCCGAGACGGCGGTAGTACTCGCGCACACCCACCCCGCTGATGACGGCCGTGGTATGGCAGCCGTGGTAGACGGCGACATTCTCGGCGCACCACATGAGGAATTTCCCGATCCCCTTGTGCTGGATCGATTGCTTCCCGGTCGTCCCCGCGATGAAACCGTACACGTGCAGTTCGCGGATGCGGGCAATGCCGTCCCTGCGGAGGAATGGGAAGAGCGAGGTGCATTTTTTCTGGGCGGGTGGCAGGCGCAGCCGGACAAACCCGAAGAGCACCCCCTCCTTCTCGACCGAGAGGAAATACTCGGTGGCGCCGTTCGCCCGGTACGACCGGATCCACAGGTCGCTCCCCTCCACAGTAATGGTCTGGTTGTTCTTGATCTCGCGCGAACGGATATCCCTCATCGGGAGATGGTGCCGCGCCATGTACTGCTGGACGTACTGGTTAAGGTTCGTCCGGATGGTCTCGCTCTCGTACCCGAGCCGCATGTTCTTCTCGGAGGCCTCGGGGAAATCCCGGTGGACGCGATTGATCCTAGTCCACGGCTTGACGCGCGCGATGCCCTCCGCCAGCGTCCGGACGAACAACGGGTAATCGCTCTCGGCGTACGGCGTCCACACACCCTCGTCCTTCCACCGTCTCGCCGTCGTGAACGGCAGGCTCAGGCAGGGATAGATCTTGACATAGTCCAATTGATAGTCCTCGCTCTCAAAAACAATCTCAAACATCCGCGCATCCGCCTCGGGGGAGGCGTAGGGGAGGTCGGGCATCAGGTGGCCGTCCACCTTGAACCCGTTGTTCTTGAGACGCTCGATCGCGAGGACGCCCGCCAGGACGCAATGCCCCCTTCGATTCCGCTGGAGGATGTCGTCGTCGGTGTGCTGGAGACCGAGCTGGACGCGCGTGCACCCGAAACGCCTCAGTTCGGTCATGGAGGCCACGGAGATGCGATCGGGGCGCGTCTCGAGGACGAGACCGACGATCCGCGCGAGCGGCCGTGTCTCGTTGCGCGTCTTCTCCTCCTCCAAGGATTCACGCGGCCGGCAGCGCGCCATCATCTCGTTGTCCAGCGGGAGATGGTGCTGGAACGGCTTCTTCTCCAGCCACGCCGTCGCGTCCAGATCCGCAAAAATGTTGCACCCGTAGTAGATGCCGTGGATGAAAGCCTCGCGGTACTCGCGCGGATGGCAGTCCCACGTCCCGCCCAGGACAATGATCTCCAATTTGTCAGGGACGTGGCCCATCTCCTGCAATTCGAACAGCCGTCGGATCACCTGCCGCGCCGGATCAAACTCGGACACCCTGCCGCGCTTGAACGTCCCCTCGCTGCTCAGATAACTCCGCGAGATGGTCTGTTCGGCGCCTTGTTCACGGCACTCGTTCGGACAGAACGAACAATCATACTCGCACGAAAAAAAACGACCGTCCAGCGCGACCGAGACCGGAAGGACACCGCTCCACGATCGCGTATTTATTTTCATTGTTATAATAGATTGCATCGAATCGTCTTGGAATCATTTTTTTCTTGTCGAAAATCTTGTGTGTGATTATGGAGATGAAAATTGTGCGGACAGTCATCGTCCTCTGCTGTCTCGTTCGCAACACGCGCGCATTCTGCCCGCCGGTATGATATTACACGGCCAAAGAACTGTCCGTCTTCGAGCATGTGCCGTTATGGGGTACCACATGGAAAGATCATGCTCGACGATTTTTCGAGTATCATCTGGATCTCGATCTGACTACTCGGAGAACATCAAGAGAACGAGATAAATTTATCTCTTTAGTTTTTTCCGGGGAGGCGAACCGATCAGCATCTGCGATAACTGACGGACCATATCCGGTCGGAGATGAGAAAGGATCTTGGTCTCTCTGACTTTCTGGGCGGTCTGGTATGCCGATAAGATCTCGTCGCGTTCGACGAGCCCTCGCAGGAACGCGGTGCATCGGTTCTCCGCGACCGAACGATCGAGGACACTCACGATAATGTTTTTTGACAACGCCCCATAATCGTACAAGAGGCGGAGATGATGGATACAATCATGCCGAAGGATGCTCCGAAGACAGTCCGGATCGCGGATCTTGACCGGTGTTTTCAGGAGATTCCGTAATCCCACAATCTTGAGATCCTTGCAATCTTTCATCCTGGCGAGGATTTCTTCAAAAAACACGTCTCGTCGTCTGGGAGATGTAAACAAAGACATGACAATCTTCATGGCTCGTTTATCCCATTTCTCGAGGATGAGCGTCAATAAGTCATCATCATTTTCCCAGTGTTTCATCTTTTTGAGGATTGTTTTCAGCATATAATCATCCTTCCCATCGATCGTAGAGGGATCGTATATCGAACGGTCGTCGATGAACGCGCGGAGGATACGCCCATAATCATCTTCGTCCAGGATCAGCCCGGAATCGATCACGATCACATCGCTGAATGCATGATACTGATGATGGATGCTCTGGATGATCTTCTCGACAAGCGCATGACGATCGAGGAGTCGATGATCGAAATGGGTAAAAATCATCTTGATGATGGCGTCCAATAGTTTATACCGACATACATTGATATCTTCCATGTCGTATCTTTTTTTAACGACATCGTACAGAGTCTCCAAGGGGAAGGCAATCGGATCGCGGTACTCGTACCGGGGGGGTGGGTATCGTTCAAGGATCGATTCGAGGAATTTTATATAAGTGTCATTGTACCCGTCTTGGACCGGTAATTTTTCGAGCAGGTACACGAATGGATATTTCCCCGAATGATTTTGTTTGTAGGGATCGAACCCGAGTTCTAAAAAATACCTGATGTTCTCGATGAAAGATGGGAGGGTATCCGAAACGGTCCATTTCCAGCGGCGCGCGTAGCGGGTGAGCGCCGTCTCGCCTTGCCCGTCGACGACAGCAAACACATCGGGAGCCGTCGGTTTCCTATTGAGCACCTGAGATACGACATTCTGAACGGATGGCATCCTTTATCGTAGTGAATCGTTTTTTTATCTACCATCCAAAAATATCAAGAATAAAAAATATTTGTCGTGATTAAATGAGAGTATCGTGGTGGGGATTTATTGTTCTAGGGGTGGTGCACGGTCTATCCTCTCTCCGTGGAAAAAAGATCCCTCCTCAGTGGACACAAAAACAAGGTAAGATCTATTGGCACGGTAAAGCCGTCACATTGCGCGGATGCTCGTGGTTCGGGTTCGAGACGCAGGATTATGTCGTGAACGGGCTGTACAGCCATTCCATGGATTATTACTTTGATGTGATGAAATCCGTCGGCATCAATGTGATCCGGGTTCCCGTCTCTGCCGAATGGATCTACTACAATCCCGACATCCAACCGCAGAGCGGCATGTACGCGGCGGATCCATCCCTCGCCGGGAAAACCTCGATCCAGATCCTGGATCTTTTTTTTGAGAAAGCGAGGGACAATGGCATGGCCATCATGCTGGATCTCCACCGCCTCCACAACTCCTACATCTCGGAGTTGTGGTACAGTCCGACGGACGATCTCTACCCCTCCTCTGTGTTTTTCGATGTCTGGAAGACACTCCTGGAGCGTTACAAGCATCGGGATAATCTCATGGCGATTGATCTTTTGAACGAACCGCACGGGCCGGCGACATGGGGAGCCGGGAATCCGGCCACCGATTGGAATTCGTTTGTGGAGTACGCCATCCCGCGACTCGATCGTCTGTTTCCCGACTACCACTGGCTATATTTTGTGGAGGGTATCAATTGGGGGCACGATCTGCAGGCGTATGCGGAATTCCCGATCCGGTTCAATGATACGGCGCTCTACGACCGGGTCGTGTACAGCGCGCACGTCTACGGGAATTCCGTTGTCCCGGGGACTTCGATCGATCCTACCATCCTCTACCAGCAGTGGGATCATAATTTTGGATTCATGAAAATCGAGCAGGGGCAGACGCTGGTGCCGGGCGAATGGGGGGGACAGACGTCCATCGATAAGACCTGGATGTCCATCTTCGGGCAGTACCTCCTCGATCGAGAGATGAATTCGAATTTCTACTGGTCGTTGATGCCGAATTCGGGGGATGTGCACGGCCTCCTCCTCGACGATTATACCACCCTCGATGCGTTCAAAGTGGATCTCATTAAAAAAATCACCCCAGAGGCAAAACCTTTTGTGTTTGCAGGATAAAAAAATGAAATCCGCTCATGATTCCACACAGTGTAAAATCATGAGTGACCAGACAATTATCAACTTTGTCCTTGTCGGGATGTTTTTTCTCTGTTTCTTGTATGTCATTGTGTCTTTCTGCAGGTCGTGTCAGGTCTTCAGGCGTCGACGAGACGACAATCACGATTTTATACCATAAAAAATGATTCTCTAGGCGCACATCTGTCCTCACAATGAATAATGGATTTTTTCATATGTATGTACATCCTCTATAGTCTCCTCGCGTTCTGTAGCATTGTCTGTTTTTTCTGTGCGTACTGTCGTACCGTTCGTTCCAGAGATGTGGAGGCGCCAACAACGATCGAGATTGTGCGATTATAGAGGCGAAAGAATGTAAAAGAGCCTGGAGAGATCCGTCGCCGTCACCCGCGCATGGTGCCAGCACAGGTACCGGTGGCTGGACCACCGGTGCCCTTTGCATCGCTTTTTCCGTCCGGCGCGGACGTATCCCGCGCACCGTCGATTTGGCAGCGCATTCGGCAGCATGCGCCGTTCCGATTCTTTCGATAAAAATCCTACAATATGAATAATCACATCGTCCGGCAATCGCTCCCAGTACACCATGTTTATCCTGTTGTATCCTCTGATTTAAATCCCTCTGAAAATCGATTTAAATGGAGGCTAGTTTAAAGAAAAACAAGGATTGAATCATGGACAAGTGCGATCATCCGAATTGGTCGATCGAATCGTCAAACAAGATTTGCGAGGATTGTGGGATTGTGATTGCGAGAGAGGATGATCCGGAGCAGGATCATCTGACGATGGCCAAGTACAATACGGATCCCAAACGATGCCATGCGCGCAGGACGGACGAGAAAGGGATCTACAAGGATGTGGAAAAACTGGGATTCAGCGACAAGATTGTTTCCATCGCAAACATGATGTACGAACAGGTGACCAAGGGAAAAATCTACCGGGGCAATTCGCGCAAGGGCATTATATTTGCGTGCATTTTTCATGCCTACAAGATCAACAACAATCCGCAGAGTTGTGAGCAGCTGATTGAGATTTTTGGCATCGAGAGGAAAGTGGGCCTGAAAGGACTCAAATTTGTGAACCTGAATTCGCCCAAGGAGTCCAAGTTTCGTGACTATCAGATCTCGACGGAGGACATCATCCGCGAGATTATGGACAAATTCAATGCCAATGATGCGCAGAAGAATGAGGCGATTGCCATCTACGAGAAGATTAAGAATCGGTCTTCCCTGATCAACCGTTCAAGACCGCAATCGGTGGCGAGCGGGATTGTCCGGTACTACATCATCCAGAAGAACAAGGATATCAGCATGGAATTCTTTAAATCGCGCGTGCGCCTGAGCGAACTGACGATCACGAGGATCGTGTCCGAGATTGAGAACATCCTCGACCTGATCTGAACTGAACTGCATCACTGACAAAAAATTGAAAAAGAAATGATGCCCACCTATTCAATAACCAAAATTCATGAATCTGATCTTATTCTACCTGGTCGCGCTGTTTGTGATCCAATCCCGGCGTGAGCATGTGACGCCGTACCGGTGGGAGCACGAGCCCTACACCATCGAGATACCGTTCCATCAGAAATACCTGTCCCTCCTTGCCCTGCTGGCGGGAGGACTCTTCCTGGATTCGTTCTCGCTCTACAGCCTGTGGTATTTCTTTGTTTTTGTGAGCCTCGGCGAGTATGCCGTGTTTGAGAATACCGAGCATCGTGCGTGGAGTGTCAAGATTGTCGATCGGACCTATAGCGCCAAGAACGATCAGGTCCTGATGGGCCTGGTCGTGCTCATTTTCATGCTCGCGCCGTCCATCCTTGTGCTATTGCTGCACATTGTCCTGGTCCAGTGGATCTATCCTCTCCCCTCGCTCCGCTGTTCTGAAAAAAAAGAAGATTAAAGAGATGCGCCCATAAAAGAAATGGGCGTCTACATATTCCGTTCGAAGCACGACCGGTTCATCAAGGTCGGGCATTACGCGGGGCAGAACGCGTACAGCCGCGTGGCGCACCGGGGATTCTACTCGTGCGTGTGCCCGAGGACGATCCGCGAGAGAGTGTCGATGGAGGATCTGGAATTGGCGGCGTGGTTCCCGCGGTTGACGACACGCGAGGAACGATGGATCAAGAAACAGTGGAAGGAACACCGGATCGGCGAGTGGTTCCCCCTCGAATGTCTGGAACCGATCCGGCAATTCCTTGCCGGCAAGGATACGGATGAGAGCCATTTGTGCGATGCGGAGAAAGCCATGATGACGCGCCGACGATTGTAAATAGAAAATCTGAAGAAAAAATAAAAAAAAAATATGATGAATGATAAAAAATGAACTATAGTGCACCGATCATTTTAAAAAATGATACAATCGATACTGATGGTACTCCCAAATTTTGTCAATATTCGAGTAGTCGGATCCGATGTAATGTCGATGAAAATAATGCTTCCGTCTTTACTCTTGAGAAATTGAATGATGGTTCTGGATTATATACACTCCAATCGGATGATGGTAAATATTGTGAAAGACGAAACGATAGCAGTGAAATTCAATGTGTGAACGGTGTGCCTGGGAATAATGCTCTAAAATTAAAGATTGATAATCCAACGGAAACGGGTTTTACCAGATTTAGTTTTAATAATACCCCAACTACATATTGCCAGCGTGCTTTCGGAAGAAGTGATCGGATGATTGTCTGTAATGCGACATCAGGGAGCACGGAGGATAAACAACAACGATTAAAATATTCTTTCCTCAATCATCCCAAGAGCGCACAGGTCTATCTTGATCGGAACGCCGATCTTCGACAAGCATACTGGTATAATAGGACTAGACAGAAGGGCGAAACGTATTCAAAAGAGGCTCTTGTAAATGCATACAAACATTATAGGATATATGGGAGAAACGAATCGCGGAATTTTAGCATACAATTAACGGATAATGAGGCGCAATGTTATTTGATCGATTATCCAGATGTCGCCGAGTATTTGAAAAATATTGGTAAAACAACTCCAGCTGAATTTATTCAGGGCGCCAAAGATCATTTCGCATCTTCAGGTATATATGAGAATCGAGTAGTATCCGATAATAGTCGTACATGTTACTATCCACCAACATCAGCCGCCCCCACCACCACTCCGTACGCCACCACTCCATACACCACCACTCCATACATCACCACTCCATATGCCACCACTCCGTACGCCACCACTCCATATGCCACCACTCCTTTCAGTACGACTCCCCGCGGTTCCACCACTCCTTATGGGACAACTCCTCTTCCGGAAACTCCTTTCAGTACGACTCCCCATGGCACAACCCCTAATCCTACCACCACTCCTTACGGCACAACCCCTAATCCTACCACCACTCCTTATGGGACAACTCCTAATCCTCCCACCACTCCTTATGGCACAACCCCTAATCCTACCACCACTCCTTACGGCACGACTCCCCGTGGTTCCACCACTCCTTATGGTACAACCCCTAATCCTACCACCACTCCTTATGGGACAACCCCTAATCCTACCACCACTCCTTACGGCACAACCCCCCGTGGTTCCACCACTCCTTATGGTACAACCCCTAATCCTACCACCACTCCTTATGGGACAACTCCTCTCCCGGAAACTCCTTTCAGTACGACTCCCCGTGGTTCCACCACCACTCCTTACAGCACAACTCCTA